>PJUE01000025.1_pt1 | contig 275071 bp, 258 predicted proteins | sample 1512171 | NCBI WGS metagenome assembly PJUE01 (sample SAMN08177674, study PRJNA422409) | Feces metagenome, whole genome shotgun sequencing project. | isolation source: Chicken feces (3) enriched on wood chips: alkali lignin treatment | host: Gallus gallus | place: USA: Madison | collected 2015-01-15
CGATTCTGGGCGCCGTGCTGATCGTTGTCGGAGCGGTGCTGACATACACCGGGGTCGGCGCCCCGATTGGTACGCCGATGATGAAAATCGGCGCGGCGATGGCGTTGGGGGGTGTGGTGCAGATGCTTTCGCCTCAGCAGCGGGGGCTAAGCAGTGCTGACGGCCCTGAGAACGGCGCTTCCTACAACTTTAACGGTCCAGTGAACACGATGGCCCAAGGCAATCCGGTGCCTCTCTTGTACGGGCGAATGATCGTTGGAAGTTCCGTTATATCGGCCGGAATTTACGCCGAGGACCAAGTATGAGAGCAAATAATTTTGCAATGAAAAGGGCGCCCAACGGCGCCCTTGCCGTTTCTGGCGTCTCGGCAAGGAATTTGCAGCCCATAACGGGTTTCGGTGGCGGGAAGGGCGGAGGAGGCGGCCGGAGCCCCCGCGAGGCCCCAGACAGCCTGCACAGCACCGCATTTGCGCGCGTCGTCGATCTGATCTCTGAGGGCGAGGTGTTCGGCCCAGCGCATGGACCTGATGGCGCGTTGCGTGACGTGTATCTGGATGGTACGCCGGGAGCGAACCAGGATGGTTCGGTGAATTTTCCGAACATGGCGATTGACTATCGCACAGGAACGCAGACGCAAGAGCCTTTGCCGGGCTTCCCTGCATCCGAAGTCACCAGTGCGGTGAATGTGGAGCTTACCCAGGGAAGCCCGTGGGTACGAACTATCACAGACCTGCAGCTATCGGCTGTGCGCATCACGTTGGCTGTGACGGGGCTGAGCAAGGCAAACACCTCGAATGGAGATATCGGTGGCTACCGCGTTGAGTACCAGATCGAAGTAAGTGCGGACGGTGGTGTCTACCAGCTCGCGCTTGCGAGTGCATTTGACGGGAAGACAACGCAACGCTATTCGCGATCGCATCGAATTGACCTCCCGGCCGCGCGATCTGGCTGGTCGGTGCGAGTTCGGCGAATTACGGCGAACGCTAATAGCAGTGTCATTTCTGATCGAACCTATGTAGATGGGATTACGGAGGTAATAGACGCGAAGCTTAGGTACCCGATGTCTGCTCTGGTCGGCATCAAGATTGATGCCTCCCAGTTCCAATCAATACCCGCGCGATCCTATGACTGGAAGGGACGAATCATCCGCGTCCCGTCGAACTATGACGAGGATCGGCGCGCATACGCGGGCACCTGGGACGGAACATTCAAGCTTGCGTGGACTGACAACCCTGCGTGGATTTTCTATGACCTCGTGACCAATGATCGGTATGGCCTGGGTGAGCGCATACCCTCCGGCTGGTTGGATAAGTGGGGGTTGTATCAGATAGCCCGGTACTGCGATGAACTGGTGCCCGATGGATTTGGCGGGCAAGAGCCACGCTTCACCTGCAACTGCTATTTGCAGACAGCCGCGGACGCGTATCGGGTTTTGCAGGACCTGGCGTCGGTGTTCCGGGGAATGACGTACTGGGCGAATTCGTCAGTCTTTGCCGTCGCAGATATGCCCGGCGATCCCGTCTATACCTTCACGTCGGCCAACGTGATCGACGGCCGATTTAATTACGTCGGCTCTTCGTTGAATGCTCGCTATACCGCAGCCCTTGTGTCCTGGAATGATCTTTCAGACATGGGGCGGCAGAAAGTTGAGTATGTCGAAGATCGTAAAGGCCTGGCGCGGTTTGGGCTTAAGCAGATCGAGGTAAGCGCGTTTGGCTGCACCTCTCGCGGTCAAGCTAACCGGGTCGGTAAGTGGCTTCTGCTCACCTCGCGGATGGAAACCAGGTCCGTATCATTCTCCGTCGGGCTTGATGCGTGTCGTGTACGTCCCGGCAGCATTGTTCGGATCGCGGATCAACACCTGGCAGGGCGCCGAGTGGGAGGGCGCATCCACTCGGCGACTTCTACCGTTATTACTGTCGATGCTGCGCTGGGGGTTAGACCGGGGGATCGCCTGGCCGTCAATTTGCCCAGCGGAGTTTCGGAAACCCGGATTGTCAGCGCAGCAGTGGGGCAAGGTCTGACTGCAGATTTGACGACCTTCACGGTTGACTCCACGGAGTTGACCGCAGATATGCTCGGCGTGCCGGGAATGGTCCTCATCATCACGGTAACAGCGCCATTCTCCGAGGTGCCGGAAGCCGAATGCGTGTGGACACTAGAATCTGAGGTGCTGTCTGCGCAGCGCTTTCGCATCATCAGTGTGAAGCGTAAGGAAGGGCTCATCGCGGAAATCGCGGCCATTCAACACGAGCCTGGAAAGTTTGACAACGTGGACTTTGGCACTCGCCTGGATCCCGTACCGATCACAGTAGTTCCCCCCGGTGTTCAGCCGCCACCGACCAACGTCACCATCAGTTCCTACCCGTTGATCAGTCAGGGTATTGCAAGCCATACGGCGGTTTTTTCGTGGGCTGCTGCCGAGGGCGCCGTGAAGTACGAGGTGCAGTGGCGGCGGGACAATTCCGAATGGATTAGCCTGCCGCCGACTGGGTCTACCAGCATAGAGGTTCAGAACATCTTTGCTGGCGGCTTTATGTGCCGAGTGAGGGCGTTCAATCCAATGGATATATCGTCCATCTGGGCCACGTCATTGCTAACGCAGCTGGACGGGATCTTGGCCCCACCGCCAGCGGTAACGAGCCTTATTCCGACGTCGTTGGTGTTTGCTATTCGGCTGCGCTGGGGCTTCCCTGCTGGACCGTCAATCATTGAGCGAACGGAGATCTGGTACAGCGCCTCGCCAGAGTTCGAGTCGGCGCAGAAGTTGGGGGACTATGCGTTCCCACAAGACAGCACGACGCTCATGGGCTTGTCTGCCGGCGCGCGACTGTACTTTTGGGCCATCTTGCGTGATCGGAATGGCGTACCAGGTCCGCGCTATCCGGCGGGGAACGGTGTGCTCGGTCAGGCAAGCTCGGACGCGGGGGAAATTCTCGAATACCTCACCGGCAAGATCACCCAGACGCAACTGGCTCAGGATTTACTCGCCCCGATTCAGAAAATCCCGGTTCTGGAAACGCGGATCGCCGATGAGGAGGAGATCCGTCAAACCCAGAATGAGGCGATGGCGAGGACGCTCAGCACCGTGAGCTCCAAGGTGGACGAAAACACCTCGCTGATTCAGGAGGAATCGACTACGCGGGCGAACGAGACGGAGACGCTGGGCCGGCGCGTCACCAGTGTGCAGGCGACTGCCGACACTGCTTCAGGTAAGGCAGACGCAGCCTCCGGAAGGGCGGATCAGGCATTTGCGGGAGTTCAGCAGACGAGTCAGGCAATAGCCAAGACAAACGGCGACTTGGCGGCGATGTGGACCATCAAGGCTGAGACCTCCGTTGGCGGTCGCAGCTACATGGCTGGAATAGGCGTCGGCGTCGAAAACACGGGCGGCGTCATCGAACCCCAGGTACTGGTGATGGCCGATCGATTCGCGGTTCTGCACCCGAACGGGAGCAACGTCACGTCTCCTTTCGTCATCCAGGGCGGGCAGGTCTTCATGAGCCAGGCCCTGATTGGCACTGCGTGGATAAAGAGTGCAAATGTGGAAAGCCTGGACGCTGCCAAGGTGACAACAGGCGTCATGAGCGCTGACCGCATCGATGCCAACTCGTTCGCCGCGAAGGTGGCGAACATAGAGACAGCCTACGTCAAGACGGCGAACATTGGCTTCGCCCAGGTCGGTACTCTTCAGCTGCAAAATGGGGCGGTGTCGGCCGGGAACGCCGTCCCCTTGAACCTGAATTTCGGGGCGGGCAGCGGTGCTAATTCGGCTTCCATCACGTTCAATCTGCCTTCAGCGGGCTCCGCGTTGATCAGCTATGAGTTTGCGGCGAAATCGAGCTCGGCCCAGGTCGTCGTGGCCGAATACGTGCGGCTCTATTTTGATGGTGCCGAAGTGAGCAGGGTGCCTGTAGTGAACTACACCTCAAGCGAGCAGGAAAACACGAAGTCCGGGAGTTCTATCCGGACCAACATCCCTGCTGGGTTGCACACCATTAGTTTGGTATTCCCTCGACCAGGCACCGGCACTGTGTCTGTCTCGGGAAATCTGGCGCTGCTCTCGTTCGTTCGCTAAGCCTTTGGCTATTGCATGGGCCCGTTTCGGCGGGCCATTTCTATTGCTGGAAATTTCAAAAGGGAGAAGTGATGGCAGAACCTGCAAGCACAGGTGTTGTGGCGGTGGCCGCCGCGGGCGTGACGCTCGCGGGCCTGCTGCCGGGGATTGATGGCAACGCTCTCATCGGAGCATTTGCCGGGGCTTCGCTCTTCGTCGTGTCGCGCAAGGAAGGCGGATTGCTGTCGCGCGGCATCTACTGGGCGATTTCATTTGTGATCGGCTACCTGGCAGCACCGGATGTAGTGGCGCTGACGCCTGTCAAGGAAACAGCCATAGCGGCGTTCGGTGCTGCTGCGCTGATCGTGACTATCGCTCTGGCGGCAATCGAGCGCATCAAGACGTTCGACTTCACCACGGTCTTCAAGAAGGGGAGCTGAGATGCAACCTGCCGAAATGATCAGTATGGGCCACCAGCATCTGGTGGCCCTTTTGTTTGTGGTGGCGAATTTCGCTTCGGCGGTGCGGCTGCTGTTGTACCGGCGCAACGGCGCACGGTTCCGCCGCGGAATGTCGTGGCTGGCCTACCTCCTCATCGTGGGCACTGGCGGCCAGGCCCTGGATGTGCTTGTGCGGCATGAGCCTGTAACGGTATGGCAGGCGGTGGTGGCGGTACTGATCGCCGTGTTGGTGTATCGCGCCCAGGGGAATGTGGCGTGCATTGTGAGGGTCAATTCATGACGTTGAAAGAAATTGTCGCTGGGGCGATCAACCCGGCGTTGGCGCTGCTGCCGGCCAATATGGACACGCCCGCGGCGCGTGTCCAGTTGCTGGCTACCGGTCTGCAAGAAAGTCGCTTTGTGGACCGCCGTCAACTGGTCGGCCGCCCGCCGCGGCCGATTGGCCCCGCCAAGAGCTTCTGGCAAGCGGAGCAGGGTGGCGGCATGGTGCACGGCGTCCGGCTGCACGCGGCAACGAGCGCCGCGGCTGCCCACCTCTACCAGGCCCGGGGCGTGCCCGCGCGCGATGCCGCGATCTGGGACGCCATCGAGCATGACGACGTGCTGGCGGCCGGCCTGGCCCGTCTCCTGCTGTGGAGCGACCCGGGCCGGCTGCCGCTTGTGGGTGACGAAGAGGGCGCCTGGCGGTTGTACCTGCGCACCTGGCGGCCCGGTGCTTACGACCGGGGCACGCCCGCCCAACGCGCAGAGCTTCGCGCCAAGTGGGGCCGCAACTATGCGCAGGCAGTCGCCGAGGTGGCGCGGTGAACGGCCTAGCGCGTGTTGTCGGCGCGTTGATGGGCTGGAAAGGCTACACCGCGGCGGCGCTGGCCGGCGCGCTGATCGTCGGCGGTGCGGCCTGGACCGCGCAAGGGTGGCGCTATGGCGCGGTGGTCGCCTCGATGCGTGCTGACGAGTCCGACCGCGTGGCCGAGTCGCAGCGTCAGGCGCGCGAGATCCTGCTGCGGCGCTACGCCGTCGTGGGGGAAATCAACGAACGAAACGCGAAGGCCGAGTGGGCTGCGTATGGAGGAATGCGAAATGCCCAAGTTGAGGATGACCGTCTGCGTGCTGATGTTGACGCTGGGCGCCAGCGGCTGCGCGTCGCTGCTGCCTGCCCCGCCGCCAGCGGTGGAGTGCCCAAAACCGGAGCCGGCGCCGGCATGGGTAATGGAACCCGCCCCGAACTTGATCCAGCTGCTCGATCGGATTATTTCGCCCTACGGGCAGGAATCCGGCGACTGACGGCACAGCTGAAGGCTTGTCAAATTCGTTTAAGATAGGTTAAGTCATCCGTAGGTTTTGGCATGGCGCTTGCTGCAGAAAATACACTTTACTTGGGGGCTGCCATGACACGCGACGAATTTGTTTCTATGATGATCCTGTTGCCACGCCTGGAAAAATTAGGATTTGGTGATTGGGCAGATGTCTTGGACTCGTATGCGGAGATTCTCGTCCGTATTGAAGGTAGGCTAAGCGCCAATGAAACTGCGGAATTGATGGGCATAGGGGCGGACTTCTATCGCACGCTGGCGCGGTGTGAAGACTATAGGCGGAATGCAGTTCCCCTCAGATGAAAGAAGGGCGCCCCTAAGGAGGGGCGCTTTTTTTGGTTGCTGGGAGTTATGCCCTCTTTGAGCCTGTTGAGCGTCGGTGCAGGCCCATCATGCGTCGCTTTTCAACTTCCGACTTCCATCCGTCCTCCCAAGCGTCCACCTTGGCTCGCCACTCTCTCGGGCGTTCCCCTGTATGGCCGGGCATGGCCCGCGCGCGGAGGAAGGGGCAATCGAGCAGCGTCAGACCAACTCGCGCCGAAAGCGCCCCAAGCTTCTGGATGTCCATTTGCATGGTAGTACCCCCCAAAAGTTGTGAGCTTTCAGTATGCAATTCAGCCTACGCCATGCGCAATGCTGCAGTCGTATGGAGATGTAGGCATTTTTTTCTGGGTCATCGAGTGGCCTCGCCACGGTATCAGGCCGGACGAAATGAGGATTCGCAGCTCGATGGCGGGAGGCGAGAGATGTAGATCAGTGTTTTCGGTGTGTATGGTGCAGCAGGTTGGCTAGGTGGCCATAGCCCGGACGGCGGCTCACCTGTCTCATGTGCTGATGTAGCTCCGCTTCGGCCGACTGGACTTGCACCCTTCCGGCCGGCCTAAGAAGCGTGGCATGTGGATCTTGCAGTTTGTCCTTCCATTCTGCCGATTCTTCACCTCGCAGAAAGGGGGAGTGCGGGTCGTACTTACCCATAGTCATTTCCTAAGTGATTGGTGAAAGCGAACGCCAAGAAAGGTCCCGCAAAGAAAATCCTACTGCGCTATCGAGAGCGATTTCAAGCCCTTGCGAGCCCTTCATATTCGCGACTCATCCTGCAGTACGATTTCACAAGGAGGAAGGCAGCGGACGCTGCGCCAAAGCACGTTTCAGCAGCAAGACAATGTGTGGCGCAAAGTAGGAAACGGCGTTAACTTTCACTTTCAGGCCGCTTATGTGCGACGGCGATACCTACAGTTCCATCGGGCATGCGGTATTTGCCGCCGGATAGCCACGTAACGAGGTCTCCGGTTGGCAAGGTACAGACATAGTGTGTAACAGGTTTGCCATCTGCGCTGCGGTTGCTTACGAGCCTTCGCTCAACACGGCAGGTAGAACGATCCGGCATTTTGACAATGACATCCGATAGTCGGGGTCCCGGCGCCATAATGCATTCCTCCAGAAGCCAATCCTGTGAGGCCAATTCGGCCAACGTAGATGGGCGAATCAGAAGTGTCGTCAGTGCGTACGGCTATCTATTTATCACATGTCGTGTCGCGATACAATTATCCTTGCCGCCCGCAGTAGATGGCTCAGGGGGCTACGTGTCGCTCGCAACTTAAATGTATCGTCCGATACCGGTGATGAGGGTTGACGTCTCGGATTCCCCCCGAAGCCCGAGACCAATTAGCTGCGAATTGGATCAAGTGCTAGCCTATCTCGCGTCAACTTCATCGACACGTCGGCGTGCGTACCGCGATCCAGGTCGGTTCCTGGCGCTGCCGTACACTCGGGTAGGTCAAGCAGTTCCCCCGCAACCTCTCCAGCTTCAATTCGACGAGTGATGTCATCGAGCAGGAGCGTGCGCGAAGCGAACCCTCGGCCCGTGAGGCCTCGTGCGAACAGGCGGTAGGCCAAATTGGGCTCGGCCCCTTTCATGACGCCGAGGTCAAAAATCCTGCCTTGCTCATTCCTAAGCAACAGGTGTCCTGGGCGAGCGTAGATCCTGTATACGCGCCAAGGCGAGAGAATTGCAGCGTCCGGGGTTGAGGGCTGTGCGCGGGGGGGATCGAGATGCTTCAACGACGTCCCGGGTGAGACGAATTTCCGGCAAGCAGTAATGACGCGTAAAAATGACTTAGTGAAGAGCTTCATGATCGGATCGGCCTAAATGAATCGAAGCGCGATACGGCCGCGATATGGCGAAGCAGTCGATCAAATCGAAGTTCTAATTTGGGGACCGGTCGGCCTGTATCGTGGCCTATGAATAGCGCAGAATTATCGTGGGTCGAGATCGAATCACGACAACGCTGGCTCTCGCAATCGTGCGACGAGTCAGCGCCTGCTCACAAGCTTTCAGCCATCCATCCGCAGCTAGGCAGCTGCGTACTCCGTGGATTTAGGCCGAACGCGTGCGATACGCCTACTGAGGGGTGCGCTGCTTTAGCGGATCATTTTGCGCTTGTTTACGCGCGGCTTCTTCTTTTTGCTCCTGACTTTGTTGCTCTTGCTGCTTGTTGGGCGGGTCGCCTTGACCAGGTTGAGTGGGGGGGCCAGCTGCGCTGAAGCGAGTGGGGAATGTCATGATGTGTGCCTCTTTAGTTGTCGTGGCGAGTGCCACGTGTTCAAAGTACGCTCAATGGCACGTAGGACCTACGACTGAATTGAAACAAGCGTAAGACCTGTGGAGGTACCTGCTCTACACTGACTTCATGCAACCGTCTTGGAGGCTGCCATGTCACAGTCAATGGGTGTGAAAGCACTGGAGCGGTGGGACGATGAGGGGGGATCGCAGCTTGCCTCTCTTGCCAACTCGTTTGCTATCGAGGAGTTCGAGGCGTCTGAGTGTCGGATTTTGGCCTTCCTGGGGGCGTCCGTTTTGAGCCTGTGGGACGACCTTCCAGTTGATGCGCGCCAGCGGATGCTAAATCGTGAGATTGCTCAGGCAGCGTTCGACAAGTCGGTACTAAAAGTAAAGATTGCGCGTCTTGCTGCGGGAGATTTTTTTTCAGGGGATAGACATGAGCCACGATCATGATGACTCTGATATTGAGCGCTGGCTCAATGAAGGAGGGGTGCAATTTCCCACATTCGTTGAGTTGCTGGATCCAGGGGTGCTTGACGAAGGCGAGCGGCGAGTCATCGCGTGCCTTGGGGCAGCAATTTTGAGCATCTGGCACGAAGTGCCGACCGACATTCGAAGAATGGTGTTGCAGGGCGCGCTCAGCACGGCTACGTATGATGCTGCGCTGTTGAAGGGGAAGGTCGCGATGTTCTTGCGAGGGAGGCAAGGCTCGTTAAATTGAGCTCGGCGCCATCGCTCGCATTCAGGGAAATGCGGCACAACACATGCGCGCCTCCTGCTGGAAGGGTGGAGGGCCAGTATAGAGTCACTCGCCTTTGCGACCTCGGATGTGCCGGCCGGAGGCAACAATAAACGCAGCGGGATCGCTTCCCCCTCGTGGCCGGCGCGACGGTTGCTCGTTCATTCGGATGCTAGGAGGGTGGGGTACGTTCAATGAACGGATGCGGCATCGAAAACTTAGGCTATCCGCATCCTTCATCTGGGAAGAATGGGGCTATCGTGAACGATGAGCCCCGGGGCAGAATCGCCTGCGCCCATGGCTGGTCGTTTCTCCGTGCCGGTGGGTACAGGTCCAGCATCCGCCGTGTTTGGTCTGGCGTCGTTTGAAGTAGGACATTCTGCGTTAGAACAGACGGCTTGAGAGCCGCATAACGCCGTAGTGTCAATTTCACAATTGTTCTAACGCAAAAATAGAAGAACCCCTTTATATCAATGCTTTATGGCAATTTCATACGGGCCTTCTAAGCCTGAGGTCGGGGGTTCGAGCCCCTCCTGCCGCGCCAATATCTTCATTCGATACCGTACTTCCCCGGCGCAATCACCCCATTCGGATCCAGGGCCGCCTTGATCGATGCGCAAGCTCGCACCAGCTCCGGCATGCGCTGCGCCTGGTGGAACTCGTGATACATCGTCGGCGCACGCCCCACGAAAATGCCTCGATCGGCGAACAGCTTGGCCAGTGTCCGGTAGCAGGCATCGGCGCGGGCGGTTTCGTCGGCGTCCTCGCGGTTGTAGATGATCGCGTGGATGGCGCGGGCGAATCGGGCGCCGCAAACGTTTGACAGCAGGTATTCCAGCCCATGGTCGCGGCAGATGCGGCGTGCATCTGCCTGCAGGCTATTGACGATGTCACCCGCGACCGGGGAACCCGCCGACAGCCAGATCGCGCCGCCGCCCGGCCGCCAGCCCAGCATCTTCAATTCGCTGTCGGTCGGCACGCCGGTGTTGGAGTTGATGGCGATGTGCAGGGGGCCGATGTCCTCGGCTTCCTCCAGGGGAATCTGGCGTCCCTTGCCCGAGGCCAGGAAATGCTGGGCGATGCGGTCGATCTGGGGCTGTACGGCGGCGCGACTCGCGCCGTACACGGCGCCTGATACGGTCCAGGATCCCAGGTCATACTGCCTGCGCAGCGCGGCGCGGCCCTCGTCGGACAGCGCGTGTTTGCCGCCGCTGGCCGCGTATTCGGGGTTGGTGGCCGCCGAGGACAGCAGATACAGGTCGTTGGTGGCGCGGATCAGCGTCGGCACGAAATTGCTGAGCTTCAGCGGACGGATGCGTTCGACGATCTCCCCCAGATCTTCGTCGTCGGGGAAGGTGAAAAAGAAGGGTTCGATATGCGGCGGCCGGGGCATGAGCCACATGCCTACGCGGGTGACGATGCCGAAATTGGATTGGGAGAACAGGCCGTCCAGCGTGGGGCCGAAGCTGTATTTGGAGACGTGCCAGTTGGGATGCGAGGAACCGGCCAGGCTGCCGTCGCCGGTGCGGATCACGTCGCCATTGCCGAGCACAACTTCCATGCCGCAACTCATGCCGAAGTGATCGGCGTAGGCGCCGCTGCCGCCGCCCTTGTCCAGGGCGTTGGCGAGGATGCTGCCCTGCGATGGACCTGCGGTCGGCGAGATCATCAGCTTGCTTTCCCGGCGCTGCAGCTCGTCGTGCATGGCGCGGAAGCTCACGCCGGGTTCGAGCACGCAATAGCCCAGCGTCTCGTTGACTTCCAGGATGCGATTCATGCGCCGGCCCAGGTCCACCACTACCTGGCCGGGACGGATGGGCGAGCGGGTGCCCAGACCGATGTTCTGACCATTGCTGATGGGATAGAGCTGAACGCGGAAGCGATTGGCCAGGCGCACCAGCGTTTGCACCGCCTCGGTCGAGTCGGGGTAGGCGACCGCGCCGGGGCGCACGTCGGCGCAGGGCAGGGTATGTTCGCCATAGCGTCCGAGGACGTCGTCACTCAGCGAGATCGCGTCCGCGCCAAGCTCGGCCGCCGCCGCATGGGCGAAATCTACGATAGGGTCATTGGAAGGCATACGTCTTTCACCACAGAAGATCGCCGCTGCCGGCGGTTGTCGGAACCGGCGTGGCCGCCGGCGTTGGAGTGTCGGCCGCCGCCTGCGGCGGCTTGGGCCGGAAGTCTTCAAGACCGCGTGGGGGCGGCCCGCCGGTAGCCCAGTCCAGCAGCTGGACCGTGTGCGCCACGGGCACCGGCGTGAAGCGCGAGATCTGCACCAGGCATCCCATGTTGCCGGCGGCGATCACGTCCGGTTGGCCGGCCGAGGCGTGGGCCGCCTTGCGTTGTCCCAGCCGGTCCGAGATGGCCGGCTCGAGGATGTTGTAGGTCCCCGCCGAGCCACAGCACAGATGCGATTCCGCGATATCGCGCACCTCCATGTCCAGCTTGCCCAGCGCGCGGCGCGGCGGCCGTTCGATTTTCAGGCCGTGCTTGAGTGAACAGGAGTCGTGATACGAAACGGCCAGGCCTAGCGCCGAGCCGCTGGCGGTCAGCGACAGACTGGCGGCGATTTGCGAGATGTCCTGAGTGGCCTCGACCACCAGGCGCACCTGCGTCGACAGTTCGGGGCGGTCAGAGAGTAGCTCTTCATAGCGTTTGATGACGGAGCCGCAGCCCGATGTGGTGCTGATGATGGCGTCGATCTGCCCCGCCAGCAGCGCGGTCGACCAGCTGCGGACGGCCTGTTCCATGTGCCGAGTGGCGGCCTCGCGTCGTCCCATGTGCAGTTCGAGCGCGCCGCAGCATTGCACGCCGGGCACGTTGACGACGGCGATGCCGGCGCGTGTGAGCAGCCGTTTGGCCGAGGCGTTGATCTCGGCGCCGAGCACCGATTGGGCGCAGCCGTCCAGCAGCGCGACGCGGCGCGTCGGGTTGGCGGGCGGCTGCGGAGCGGCTTCGGTGCGTGGCGCAAAAGCCGCGAGTGCGGGGGCGCTGGATAGGGAGGCCAACGCGCCCAACGGGCCGCCGAGGCGGCCGGCGGTGCCGCGCAGCAACCGGCCCGCGGCCGCGGCCGGACGCAGCAGCGCGGGGGTCGTCAGTACCCGGGCCAGCGCTGAGCGCAGCAAGCGCTGCGTCAGCGGGCGGGCCTTGCTTTTTTCGATGTGCTCACGCGCGCCGTCGATGATGGCGTGATACGAAACGCCGGCCGCGCAGGTGGTTTCGCACGACAGGCACGACAGGCAGCGGTCCAGGTGGCGCACGGCGGCCGGGCTGGGCGCTGCGCCGCTGTCCAGCATCTCGCGCGCCAGGGTGATCCGGCCGCGCGGTGAATCCAGCTCTTCGCCATCGAGCACGTAGGTGGGACAGACTGCGGTGCAGAAGCCGAAATGCACGCAACTCTCGGCGGCAGCGCGGACCGCGTCGGGGCGGTGAATGGTGATGGTCTTGGGCATGGTGCGACGGAAGCTTGCCGGCCAGGGCCGGGATGAAGCTCATTCTGCCGTCGGGCCGTGCGCGGGGCTGTGCCCAGCGCGTCAGTGGACGCCGCCCAGGGCGTCAGTCAGCCGCGGGTCTGCCCTTGCTTGAGCAGATTTACAGGCAATTCGCCGTATCGCTCGGAGAAGCGCCGCGTGAAGTGGGAGAGATTGTTGAAGCCGCAGGCGAAGGCGGCCTCGCTGACCGTGCGGGTCTTGCCGGCCGCCAGCAGCTCATGCGCGAGCGTCAGGCGGGCCTGCACCACGTAGGCTTCGAACGACAAGGCGGCATGCCGCGCAAACAGGCGGTGTAGGGTGCGGACCGATATGCGGCAGGCTGCGGCCACCGTTGCGGGCGACAGGTCCGGGTTGGCGATCGCCGTATCGATATGGCGCTTCACGCCGACGAAGCTCAGTTCGGTGGAAGGGGGCGCCGCGGCGTCCGCCAGGGATGCGCAATGCAGCGCCACGATTTCGATGACGGCATCCAGCAGCGTGTCGACGGTGCGGTCCTGCAGTTTCACCGTCGTATCGGTCAGCAGGCGCATGGCTTCGGTAAGCACGGGCGCGAACGGCATATCGGCCGGCAGGCTGGCCGGCGCGCGTAGCCGCCGCATGCCCGGGGCGCGCGCGCTCAAGGCGTGGCGTGGCAACAGCACCAGCCGGCGCGAGGTTGTTTCCGGGAACGTGATGTCGAACGCGGATCCGGTGTCGAGCAGCCCGAATTCTCCGGGCCGCAGGCACAACTGCTCGTCACCCTGGGACATCAAGGCGCTGCCCTGCAATTGCAGGCTGAGCATGATGTGATCGCCATTGAGACGGCTGACTTGCCGCTGGGAGCGGCGGATCATGTGCGGGGAGCTCGCGAAGTTCACGAGCCGGACTCCCGCGCGGTTCTGGCTGGACATGGTGCCGGCGAATCCGGCGTCGGGTTCGGCGCGGAATTCAGAATCCAGCACACCGGCGCAGACCGCATCCTGCCAGAACGCCAAGGCGTGCTGGCCGTGATCGTGGGTGCTCCAGTTGTGCCATTCAGGCGCCATTTCGGCTCCGGGGTCCGTTGCGTGCTGTCGCTGCCAGCGGCATCGGCTGGCACGTTGGGTCGTGCCCAATGTAGCGAGGCAGTGGAGAATGGGCCATCCGTGCATTCCCCAGTAACGGCGTACTGTGTTCAACGAATGGAGCGTGGCATGAAACGGTTTCTATCTTTGTGGGCAGGTGCAGTGCTCGCGTTGTCGGCTTTCTGTGTCGCGGCGCAAGAGTATCCGGCACGGCCCGTGCGCATGATCGTGGGCTTCGCGCCGGGCGGCGGCAACGATATCCTGGCCCGCCTGATGGCCGAGCAGTTGCAGCGCCGCCTGGGCCAGCCCTTCATCGTGGAGAACCGGCCGGGCGCCAGCGGCGCCATTGCGATCGGCGCCGTCAAGCGGGCCGAGGCCGACGGCTATACCTTGCTGGTGGGGCCGAGCAGCGGCATGACCGTCAATCCGGCCATCTACAACAACCTGGACTACGACCCGGTCGCCGATTTCGCGCCGATCTCCCTTGTGGGGGATATTCCGATGATCCTGACCGTCAAGGCTGAAAGCTCGGCGCGCTCGGTGGCCGATCTGGTCGGCCAGGGCAAGAAGAGCGGCAAGCCTCTGTTTGCAGGCTCGGGCGCCAACTCCTTCCAGCTCGCGACCGGACTCTTCGCCAAGCGCGTCGGCCTGGAAGCGGAGGTGGTCAACTACAAAGGGAACTCTGCCGTGGTCGCGGCCTTGTTGGCCAACGAGATCGACTTTGCGCTGATCGACACTGCGGCCGTATTGCCCCAGATTCGCAGCGGCCGGCTGAAAGCGCTGGCCGTCACGGGGGCGAAGCGCTTTACCTTGTTGCCCGACGTGCCCACTGTCGCGGAGTCCGGAGTGCCGGATTTCGCAATGTCATTCTGGTCGTCCCTGTACGCCCCTGCGGGCACGCCGCAAGCCGTCATCGAGAAGCTGCAGAACGCCGTATCCGCAGCCGTGCGAGAGCCCGCCGTGGCCGATCGCCTGCTGGAACTGGGCATCGATCCTGTAGGTAGCGCACCGCAGGTCCTGGCCGATACCATGGCCCGGGAGATTCCGATGTATGCCGCGGCCGCCAAGGAGGCGAACCTGTCGCCAGTGCAGTAGGCGCGTGGAGACGACCTGTCCGAATTTGTCCTTTGCTTTACTGCAACTGTCGACAGGCGGAAGCTGGCCGTCCGCCGGCAATGAGTGATAGGTGCTGACTCGATGACCTACATAATTCCGCAAGATATACAGGGGCACTTACGGGGACTGCTGGTGCTGACCTCCTCCCAGTTTCCACTCGGACCGCTCTAGCTATTTGATCAGTTTCTTGCTGTCCAGGTGTGTATGGCACACACCTGAGTGCTCCGAGCCATGTCTTGCACGGGCTTTTTATTTACCCTTTCACTACCCAGGGCGCGATGCTCATGGCGTCAGGGGTTGGGTCATCGCCACGGGACCGTGTGCTGCAGGTAGCCCCCGGCAAGAACCATCGACGATGGCAGGCAATACAACCCCGTTCTTCACGGCAAGTATCTCCGCCATGATGCTCACCGCGATTTCCGCGGGCGTCCTGCTGCCGATATTGATGCCGACTGGCGCATGCAGCCGTTCCAGGGATGCGGCGGTTTCGCCGAAATGCTCCATGAAGCGTTGCCTGCGGATGCCCGTATTGCGGCGTGAACCGATGGCGCCCACGTAAAACGCCGGGCTGTGCAGCGCTTCCAGGAGCGCGAGGTCGTCCAGCTTGGGATCGTGGCTCAAGGCGACGATGCAGGTGCGCGTGTCGGGAGCGAGGGCCTGCACGGCGTCATCGGGCATTTCCCGGGTGATGTGCACGCCGGGCACGGACCAGCTGCCCACTTGTTCTCCGCGCGGATCGCAGACGGTCACCGCAAAGTCGTTGAACAAGGCCATGGTGGCCAGGTATTCCGCCAATGCGCCTGCGCCGATGAGCAGCATCCGGTACTGCGGCCCCAGCGTGGAACAAAGCGTCGCGCCGTCGAATTGCACTGTGGCGGGCGTCGAGGCCGGCGCCAATGTCACCGCTCCGGTGGCTACGTCAACGGTGCGCTGGACCAACTGGCCGGATTCGAGCCGCCGGACCAGGGCGTCCAGCGTTTCGTAGTCCGGCTGGAACTCCAGCAGCAGCTCCAGCGTGCCGCCGCAAGGCAGTCCGAACCGGCGCGCTTCGTCGGCTTCGATCCCGTAGCGCACCAGTTCAGGCGCGCCTTGCGCGATGGCGCCTGTGCCATGGGCGCGGGTGTATCGATGAATCAGGTCGTCTTCGATGCACCCGCCCGAAACAGAGCCGACGCAGCGCCCGTCTTCGCGTAGCGCCATCATGGAGCCGACGGGGCGCGGGGAGGAGCCCCAGGTCTTGACCACCGTGGCCAGCAGCAGCCTGTGCCCGTCCGCCAGCCAGGCGCGGGCTTCGCGCAACACGCGGACGTCGACCGTCTCCATGCCTAGGCTACCCTGCGCACCGGCAGGCTGCGGATCCGCTTGCCGGTGGCGGCAAAGATGGCATTGCACAGCGCGGGCGCCACGGGCGGCACCGGGGGCTCGCCCACGCCGCCAGGAGGCAGGGAGTGATCGTCGTTGATCAGATGCGTGCGGATCACACGCGGCGAGGCATTGTGGCGCAGCACTTCATAGTCGTGGAAGTTGCTCTGCTTCACGCGGCCGCGTTCGAACGTGATCTCGCTGGCAAGGGCAAGGCCCAGGCCCATGATGGCACCGCCTTCCATCTGCGCGCGGATGCGTTCGGGGTTGATTTGCGGACCACAGTCCATCGCCATGTCCACGGCCACCACGCGCACCTCGCCCTTTGCATCTACGGCCACCTCGACCACGGTGGCGGTGTAGCTCATGAAGCTGTAGCAGAATGCCAGCCCAAGGCCGTGGCCCTGGGGCAGTGTTCTGCCCCATTCCGCGCCTTTGCAGGCCGCTTCGATCACGCCGCGCAGGCGGCCCGTGTCGTAGGGATAGAGCTCGGGGGATTCTGAGTAGTTCCAGGTGTCGGCCATTGTGCCCGGGTCGATCCTGCGCGCCGGGCCGATGAGGTCGAGCGCGAAATCCTTGGGGTCCTTGCCCGCGCGGTGGGCCAATTCGGCGATGAAGCACTGGGCAGCGTAAGCGTGCGGAATGTTGGCTACCGAGCGGAACCAGCCAATACGGGCATGGGCCTCCACTTCGGCCGTTTCCACCCGGACGTTGGGAATGCGGTACGGCATGTTGATGGCCGACATGGCCGATTCGAAGAGCTGCTGGCCCTTGGCGCCTTCCGAAAAGAGGGAGGCGATGGTTGGGGCGGCGCTGCGGTGCAGCCAGGACTGGACCTGGCCGTTCTTGTCCAGGACGGCCTCCAGGCGTTCGACCGACACGGTATGCAGATAGTCATGATGAATGTCGTCCTCGCGAGTCCACACCAGCTTGACTGGCGTGCCTTCGGGCATGGCGCGGGCGACGATGGCTGCCTCGTCCACGAAATCGGGCTTGGACTTGCGGCCGAACCCGCCGCCCAGCAGCAAGACATTGACCGTGACGTCGGCGGGCTCCAGTTTCAGCCGGGCGGCGACGGCATCGCGCGCGGCGATGGGGTTCTGGATCGACGTCCAGACCTCGGCGCGGCCATCCTTGATCCGGACGGTGGCCGCTGGCGGTTCCATCGAGGCATGGGCCAGATGGGGAACGTAGTACTCCGCGGCGACGCGCTCGGCTTCGGGCGCCTTGGCCCAGGCTTGCGCGGCATCGCCCTGGCTGCGCATGGTCTTGCCGGGCTTGCGCGCTGCCGATTCCAGCGTCTGGCGGTAGGCGTTTGAGTCGTAGCTGCCGTTGGGGCCGTCGTCCCATTCGATTTGCAGCGCGTCGCGGCCTTGGCGGGCCGCCCAGGTGTTGCGCGCGACGATTGCGACGCCGCCCAGGGGCTGGAATGCGGGCGCCCCTTGCATTGGCGGAATCTCCACGACCTTCAGCACGCCGGGCACGGCCAGCGCCTTGGCGCTGTCGAGACGGCGCAGCTTGCCGCCGACGACAGGAGGACGTGCGACGACGGCATAGACCATGCCTGGCAGGCGCATATCCATGCCGTAGCTGGCGTGGCCCTTGCCGATGGCCTCCAGGTCCACCAGGCGCACGTGCTCCTTCCCGATATAGCGGAACTCGGCCCGATCCTTGAGCCTGAGGGCATCGCCCGCGGGAACCGGCTGTTTGGCCGCGTCCGCCGCCAACTCGCCATAAGTCAACCGGCGCCCGGAGGGCTGGTGCAGCACCTCATGTTGCACCGCTTTGACCTCGGCCACAGGAACCGACCAGCGCGCCGCCGCCGCTGCTTCGAGCATCTGGCGGGCGGCCGCACCGACGCGTCGCATGGGCATCAGGAAGTGCCGCACGCTGCGCGAGCCATCCACGTTCTGGTTGCCATAGCGCGCTTCATCGGCCTGCGCCTGTATGACCTTGACGCGGTCCCAGCGCGCTTCCATTTCGTCGGCCACCACCATGGGCAGGCTGGTGCGCACGCCCGTGCCCATTTCGGCGCGGTGCGCGACGATGGTGACGGTGCCGTCCGCGGCGATGCTGACGAAAACCAGCGGGTCGTCGACGGTGCCGCCGGGCATGCTGTCAGCGCCGTACTTCTGGGCGGGGGACTCGGCGGCCCAGGCTGCCGTGATCAAACCCCTGGCCGTGACCGTCAGGGTGAGCGCGCCCAAGGCGCCCTGCAGAAAGCCGCGCCGGGAAAGTTGAGCGGTGTGCGTCATTGCTTGCCTCCCTGGGCGAGGAGCCTGGCCGCCTGCTGGATGGCTGCGCGGATGCGAGGATAGGTGCCGCAACGGCAGATATTGCCGCTCATGGCGTCCTCGATGTCTTGGTCGGTCGGCTGCGCCGAGACCTTGAGCAGGCTTACCGCCGTCATGATCTGGCCCGCCTGGCAGTAGCCGCATTGGGCAACGTTCTGTTCTATCCAGGCTTGCTGCACCGCCCGGCCGACCGCATCCGCCTCTATCCCTTCGATGGTCGTGATGCTGTGGCCTGCCACGGCGGAGAGCGGGGTGACACAGGACCGGATTGGCGCGCCGTCCATGTGCACGGTACAGGCGCCGCACAACGCCATGCCGCACCCGAATTTGGTGCCGGTCATGCCGAGTTCATCCCGTAAAGTCCAGAGCAAGGGCGTTTCGCCCGGGACGTCGATATCCTTGGCCTGGCCATTGATTTGAAGTTGGGTCATGGAGGAATCCTTGGTGGGCGGGCATGGCAGGCGAAAGCTTGCCTGAACCGTGAGTGAATCACTTTTTCAAATCGGAATTCTGCCTAAAAATTCAGAAAATCTGCCTAATTGTTCCAGACAGAACTTAAGGGCGACGAGCCAGAGCTGGCGCCTGGAGCCCACGCGAACGGCTCCTTCGGATCGTCGAGGGTCAGCCCCGAGGATGTTACGCCTTCGGCCGGCCCGTCGGTGAGCACGGTGTATCCGTGCTGCCAGGTCGCGTGCAGCCCCATTTTTTTCGGTTGCGCCGCAATGACGTCCACCCTGTCACATCCCATACCAGCATCTCCGCTGGCCTTCCCCGGTCCCCGATCCAGGCCTAGCCTGTCGGCTCTTTCATCTTCGACAGGAGACCCGCATGGTGAAGGCGAAACGGGTGGGCGTGCCCTATGGTGTGGAAGTAACGAACGGCCAAAACGTCCTGCTCTCCGACACGCAAAAAGACGGCAAGGGAGGAACCGCGGGCATGCGGCCGCACGAACTCCTTGAAAGCGCGCTAGCGGCCTGTGTCTGCATGTCCATCGGCATGGCCGCGGACCGCGCCGGCGTTGCGTTGCCCGAGGCGACGGTGCAGGTGGACATCGATAGGCTGGATGACGAAACCGGATTCGAGGTGAGTTTGCGCTTCGCTGCGGCGCTGACGGCGGCGCAGCAGGATCTGGTTCGCGACGCGGCGCTGGCATCGCCGGTTGCGCGCACGTTGGGCAAGACGGTGCGGGTGCGGCCAGCTGTGTTCCTGGTGGCCTGAAGAGGATGCGGGCAGAACGCGCTTCTGCCCGAGGCTCACCTACTGCCCGAACTCATAAACATAACTATTCGCCGACCCTGCCGCTTGGTTGTACAGCGGGCACCAGCCGTTGACCGGGGCCACTTCGCAATACCGGTTGCGGCCATACACCTGGGCGATCTTCCAGTCCTGGGTCTTGTCGGCGCGTTCCAGCAGGTACTGCATGCGCACGCCGCGCTCCTTGCGGTCGCGTTCGTCGTTGTCCACCGGAAAGCCGGGCGTGGAGGGCGTGGTGTTGCGGATCTGGGCGACGACGAAGGCGCGCGTGTCGGATTGGACATCGACGTTGACGACACTGCGCTCGTAGATCTCGACGCTGCATTTTTGGTCGCCGTTCTGCCGGGCCTGCAGCTGTGCGGTGCTCAGCGAGTCTTCGGCGGCGCTGAAGGGACGGTAGAGTTCGGCCAGTTCCTTGCAGGCGGTGGCGGTATAGCGGTCGTGTGCGTCGCGCACCTGCCACCAGGATTTCACCGCCGCTTCCGGCGTGTTGGCGGCCAGCTGCAGTTGCGGCGTGGCGGCTTGAAGCCGTTCCCAGGGGGTCTCTTCCTGCTTGGAGCAACCCGTCAAGGCGATTGCCAGAACGAGCAGTAGGGCGGGCTTGGTCACGGTACTGAATCGGGTAAACAAATCGGGGGCACCATGATACCCCGTCCGCCGTGGCGCCCGCCCTTCAGGCGGGACGCAATGCCCGCTTGTACGCTTCCAAGGTGCTGAACATCTTGCCCGCAAGCCGGAAACTGGCTTCGGCGTACGCCCGGGCGTTACCGATCATGGCTTCGGTTTGTCCCGGATCGCTGCGGATTTGCATGATGCGGTCCGCGTAGCCGGCGACGTCGCCCGGCGCAGCCAGCCAACCGGTCTGGCCCGGCGTGACGATTTCCGGCAATCCGCCCACGTCGCTGGCGACCACGGGGCGGCGCGCGGCGAACGACTCGGGTACCACGCGCGACCAGGCTTCGGTGGCCGAAGGCACCAGCACCACGTCGGCGGCGCGGATCATCTCTGCAATATTGTTGCGATGACCGGCGAACACCACATGTTCGGAAATGCCCAGATCCACGGTCAGCTGGTGCAGCGCATAGGCATAGGGCTTGGTGCTGGCGGTGGGCATGCCGACCACCAGCGCGATGGCGGGCAGGCCCTGGTGGCGCAGCCGGTGCACCACGCGCAACAGATCGGCCTGGCCCTTCTCGGGACGCAGCATGCCTATGGTGGCAATGACGCAGGCGCTGTCGGGGGCACGGATGCCCAGTGCTTGCCGGGTGCGCAGGCGTGACTGTGGCGTGTCGCCGGATTGGAAGAATTCGTCCGCGGCCCATTCTCCGACCACGCTGATCCGCTGCGCGGGCGCCAGGCGCGCCGCGACGAGTTCCTGCTTGCCCAGCAGGCTGGTCGCGATGACGTGGTCGCAGCCGATTTTCCATTCCAGCCGGCGACGCGGTGAAGAAGGCATGGGCTTGGCGAAGTGGCGCGTCCTGACGACCGAGCACAGGTCGCGGCACAGCGCGGCGGTCTTGCCGTCGGCGCGACTGTGGCTGTCGATCAGGTCGATGCGCAGCGTCTTGACCGCGCGCCGCAGCTTCAGGACCGTGGCCGGCGAGTAGGCGGCGTCGAAGTCTATGTCCACGGCGCGCAGGCCGCGCTGCCGGGCTTCGCGCCCGATTTCGCTGTCCGCCGGAGCCGCGATCGCCACTTCGTAGCCATGGCGCTGCAGCCAGGAGGATTGCTCGAGGACGCGGAATTCCAGCCCGCCCAGGCTGCGCTCAGCCAGCGTATGCAGGATGCGCATGATGCTCCAGGACTTTGCGGCAGGCGCCCAGCACGTCGTCGGGCGTGATGGAATTGATGCCGTCGCGGGGATGGCGGGGAACGACCGCGGCGGAGTAGGGGCGATCCCAGAACCACTCCGGGTTGGACTCGTTGAACACGCCCACGTAGGGCACGCAAGCGCCTTGGGCGATATGCGACGGGCCGCAATCGTTGGCCACGATCAGGCGCGCACGCAGCATGAGAGCGCTGAGCTCCGGCACCGAGCGGCAGTAGGCGATGGAAAATTCAGGACGCCGCATGGCTTCCAGCTTGTCGCGTTCGATGGCCTCTTGTTCTCCCAGCACGAACAGGTAGCGGGTGTCCGGGCCCAGCAGCAGCTTTAGCCTCTCAGCCAGGCGCAGGTAGTTCAGCAGGCTCCAGCGCTTGAACGCGCCAGACCCGCCGCCCGGGATCAGGACCACGTCGGCCCCCTGCTCGGCATGCTGGTGCGGCTGGGCCAGCGTCTGGAAGCAGCGGCGCGCCACGGCCTCGGCGTCGAACTGCCGGTACGACGCCAACAGCTGGAGATTGGCCAAGCCGATGTATTCGGCAACGCTCTTGCGATGGGAGTGCGTCCAGGCCAGGTCGCTCATCCGCGCGTTGTGAAAACCGAAGCGCATGGTTGGCCGGCGCAGCAGGTTGATCAGGCCGAAGCGTTCGCTGCTGTGATGCAGGCTGACGCAAACCGGGGTGTGCTTCTTGAGCGTGCGCAGATAGTCACCGAACGTGGCGGCCCGGACGAACTCGTCGACCCAGGGCACGCCGCGGTAGAAGCCGGCCAGGTCGTCGCGGGCCACCACCCGGATCCGCCTGGAAGCCCACCAGGTTTTCAGTTGATAGAGCGCCGGCAGGGCGACGATCTGGTCGCCCAGCCGGGGCTGGCTTCTGACATAGACGACGACTTCCGACATGGGCAACCTCGTTTGCACGGCAGTTTTTTGGAGGTCCGCAGACCGCTGCCGCGCAATGTATCGATCCAGTCGAATGAATCTTTCCGAGGTCTTTTAAGGAGTGTGAAGAACCTGCCGGACGTGCTTTACACAACTAAACAACTACGCCCGTATGCGGTTCGCGTTCACGTCGTCGTTGCGCGCTTACTTGGAACCGCCCGAGTTCGGGTAGCCCGGAGGCGGCGCCGCGCCACCGCCCTTGGTGCTGGGCACGTTGTCGTTGGCTTCGCGGTGGCGGCCCTGCTTGTCGGTCTTGTGCATGTCCGACCGGGTGTGGTCGCTCTTGTTCAGGTTGGGCGGGTTGGTCGGCGTGTTCGGCGTCGCATTTGGCGCGGGCGGCTTCTGTCCGGGCGGCACGGGCTGGTTGGGGGGGACGGCGGTGCTGTCGTTGGGCGTGTTGGATGGCGAGGTGGGCATGGCTGACTGCGCCAGCGCACCGGCCGAAGCCAGTCCGGCGGACAGGGCCAGCGCGTAGGTGAAGGCTCGGATTTTCATGAGTACGCTCCTATGTGGGAAATGCTGGAACCTATCCGCAAGCGTCATGCCCGGCTGCGCACGGCTCTCGGTGATCCTGAAAGGAAAGGTGCTTTGCCCTGTGAACGCCTCGCGTCGCTAGCGGGCGTTCCATCCCAAGCTCGAACGCACCGGAAAAATATACCGATTCGCGCCGCTTCCTCGCCGGTCGTGCGCATTCCTGCTGCGGGTGGACGCTAACCGCAGGCATCGTCGTCTTCCAGCGTGGAGGCGCCCGCCTTGGAGCGCTCTTGCACGCGGACCACACTGAACTCTCCTGTTGCCTCCAGATAGGCTCTTTCGACCTCAGCCAGGTTGGCGACGCCTTTCAACCTTAGTTGCTCCATCAGTTCGCTGCGGGTGATGTGCTCTTTCCTGAGTCCATGGACCAGCACTTTGCCGGACCGGATCAGGCAGACGCGCTGTGGCTCAAGCAGGCGACGCAAGGGAGGAACGTAATAGCCCACCCGATCCAGCAGGTAGCTCCAGCCGACTATGGTGGCGACAACGATGATGCCGTCCCCCATGGAGTACGAATCGCCCGACATGGCATTGCCCGCGGCATCCGCCACCAAGACCAGCACCAGCATGTCCGCCATTCCCAGGGAGCCCATGTCACGTCTGCCGGAAATACGCAGCAACGCGTACAGCACCCAATACATGGTCGTGCCGCGGATGATCATTTCGGCAAAGCCCGCCTGCAACTCGAAGATTTGGGCGAATTTTTCCATGGCGTTTCGATAGCAAGCGCCGTGCCGCGTGCGGGCAGCGCAGGCACAGACGCAGTTGGGGCATGGCATTTGCTGAGAGGTCGTGATCCGTCACGAGGACGACCGCCATGAAACCCAAAGACCGCAAACCCAATCCTTCGGCCGATGACACCGACCGGGAACTCCAGGCCAGCCACCGCGATGGGCAGAACCGGACCAAGAAGGAGGGCCATGTCAGCCAAATAGGCACCGGACAGGATCAGCAAAGCCGGCGCAATCGAGGCGCTGGGGCGCGCAGCAAGGGCTGAGCGGCCGCTGCGTACCGTCCCGCCAGCGCGTACGCCAGGCGGGACGTCTTCGAGTGGCCGGATGGGCATGGCGCTTGCTGAATAGGTCCACTCGGATCGAGCGCAAGAAATGGCGTAGCGATACAGCCATGACCGTGGTTCAACGTGGGGATGGTCCCCGCATAGGAGAGACGTATGGAGCATCAAACCAATATCGTTGGCGGCCCCAAGGATTCCGCTACCGGGCCTGGCCCCGAGATCATGGCGGCGGACACCCTTGACGGCAACGACGTCGTCAATGCCTCGGGGGAAAGCCTGGGGTCGATCAAGGACATCATGATCGACGTGCCGCGGGGACGCGTGGCCTACGCCGTGCTGTCGCGCGGCGGTATCCTGGGCATGGGCGACAAGCTCTTCGCGATTCCGTGGGCGGCCTTGACGCTGGACACCGACCGCAAGTGCTTCATCCTGAATGTCGACAAGGAGGTCTTGAAGAACGCGCCGGGCTTCGACAAGGACGACTGGCCCAGGATGGCGGACGAAAGCTGGGCGTTGAGCGTGCACAAGTACTACAACCAGGATCCCTACTGGTAGGGCGCAGCTCGGGAGGGCGGCCGCGAGCCGCCCTTTTTCCCCTCCATTTTTTTCCCTTTCTTCTTCCCATGCCGGTCGGCCGGCCCTTCCCATGCATACTCCTCTTACCCACGATGCTGTTCAGGCAATACGCCCGGCCCGGTTTTTGGGAAGACGCCACGGCGAACGAGCCCCTGTCTCCCTGGGCCGTCAGGCGGGGCTCAACGGCTTCAGCTTCCAGGCGCCGGCCGGTCTGGCCGCGCGTATCCGCCAGCGTATCGAGCAAGCCGAAAACGAAGCCTGGATGGCGCGTCTGTGGCAACGCGACGCCACGCTGTGGACCGGGACCGATGAGGATCGCTGGCTGGGTTGGCTGCAACCGGGCATGGCGCCCCGGGCGCTCGGCCGCATGACGGCAATCTGCCGTAGGTTGTGCGTGGCCGGGTTCTCGGATGCGGTGTTGCTGGGCATGGGGGGCGCCAGCCTCGGCGCAGAGGCGCTGGCCCGTACGCTGGGCGTGGCCAGCGGAGGCTTGCGCCTGCACGTGCTGGATTCCACCGACGCGGCCCAGGTGCGCGCGGTGCAGTCCGCGGTGGATCTCACGCGTTGCCTGTTTGTCGTCTGCAGCAAGTCCGGATCGACCCTGGAATCGCGCATGCTCGCTGCGTACTTCCATGAACAGGTGGCGCGGCGGCTTGGACGGCAGGAAGCGGGGCAGCGCTTTGTCGCCATTACCGATCCGGGGTCTCCGATGCTGGACCGCGCGCGGGCGGACGGTTATGCCGCCGTCTTCGAGGGCGAGCCGTCCGTGGGCGGGCGCAACTCCGTGCTGTCGCCCTTCGGACTGGTCGCGCTGGCGCTGCTGGGGCACGATCCAGCGGCATTCCTGCGCAGCGCCCGCCCCATGGTGCGGGCATGCGCGGGGCAGGCCCAGGCGCGCACCAATCCGGGGTTGCTTCTGGGAGCGCTGGTGGGCGAGGCCGCATTGGACGGCCGCAACAAGCTCACCATCCTGGCCGCGCCCGGGCTGGAGTACGTGGGGTGTTGGCTCGAGCAATTGCTGGCCGAATCCACCGGCAAGAATGGGCGGGGCATCATTCCCGTGGCCCACGAGCCCGCCGGGGATGCGTGCGATTATGGCCGCGACCGCATGTTCGTCCATCTTGCGCGCTGCGATACGCCCGGCGCCGAGCTGGACACGCGCATGCGGCGGCTGGCCGCTGCGGGATTCCCGGTGGCGCGTTGCGAACTGCCGTCTGCCCAGTCGCTCGGCCAGGAGTTCTTTCGTTGGGAAATGGCCACCGCCGTGGCCGCCGCCGTGCTGCGCGTCAATCCGTTCGATCAGCCGGACGTGGAAGCCAGCAAGGCGCGCACGCAGGCCCTGGCGGTGCGCCACGAAGCCGGCATCGGCGTAGCCGACCTTATGCCCCGGCTGGTCGAAGGCGCGCTGGCCTTCCATGGCGAGGCCGAGGGGGCGACCGCGATCGAGCTGCTGGCGTCGTACTTTGCGGGAATGGATCAGGGCGACTACGTGTCGCTGCTGGCCTATGTCGCCCGGAATCCGGTCCATGACGCGCGCCTCGCCGGGATGCGCTGCCGGCTGCGCCAGGCGACCGGCGCTGCAACCATGGTCGGGTTCGGTCCGCGCTACCTGCATTCCATAGGCCAGCTGCACAAGGGCGGCCCCGCGGGCGGACGATTCCTGTTCATTACCGCGGACGCCGGGGAGGAGCTGGAAGCGCCCGGCCACGCCCTGGGTTTCGCCGCCATGCAGCGTGCGCAGGCCTTGGGCGACATGGAAGAGTTGGCCTCGCGGGGCCGGCCGTGCTTGCGCGTGCACATCTCGGGGCCGGTGGAGGCGGGGCTCGCCCGCCTGGCCGCGCTGCTGGACCGCGCGTTGGTCCCACCGGCGCTCCGCTAGCCGGCTTGCTCATCGGCGTCCTGCCGGGCGGGCGCCGGCAGGTGCACGATGCGCTCGGGGAGCGCCAGAGCGATGCCGGCCGTGTCCAGCTCGCGCATGATGCCCAGGTTGATCTCCTGTTGTATGTCCATGTAGCGGTTGTAGTCCGCTGTCATGACGTAGTAGACGGCTTCGTACTCCAGCGCGTTGTCGCCGAAACGGGCCAGGTGCGCCCGGTCGTAGCGGGTGCCGGATTGGCGTTCGATCTGCTGTCGGATCAGCTCCGGCACGGTGGCGGCGCGGTCCACCGGAGTCATGTAGGTGATGCGGACGGTGAAGATGATGCGCCGTTGCTGCATCCGCTTGTAGTTCTGGATGGTCTGCTTGAGCAGCTCCGTGTTGGAACACACGATCTGTTCGCCGCCCAGGCTGCGGATGCGCGTCGTCTTCAGGCCCACGTGCTCGATGCTGCCGGCCACCTGTCCGAAGACGATGAAATCCCCAGCCTCGAAGGGCTTGTCGAGCCCGATCGAGATCGAGGCGAACAGATCGCTCAGTATGGTCTGGACCGCCAGCGCGACGGCGACGCCGCCGATGCCCAGGCTGGCCACCAGCGCGGTGATGTTCACGCCCAGATTGTCCAGCATGGCCAGCAGGGCGATGACGGCAACCAGCGTGCGCAGCAGGAACCGGAACAAGGTGGCGGTGACGGCATTGACCTGGCCGCGCGCGGCCAGTGCATGATCCAGTCCCACCTCGACTGCCCGGTCGAGCCACAGGGCGAGCTGAAGCGTCAGCAGCACGAACCAAAGATGCTGGGCTTTGCCCGCGCTCCAGGGCAGTGGGGCGCCGATGAATTCGGCGCCGATCAGGATGGACAGCAACAGCAAAATGACACTGTTGGTGCGCCGCAGGACCTCGGAGACCGAACGCGCAAGAGGATGGCCTGGCGTGTCGGCGCGCTGCCGCAGCCGCGACCGCGTGATCCGCAAGGCGGCGCTCAGCGCGAAGAACAACGCGGCGCCCGCCGTCAGCGCCAATGCCCACAGCATCAGCGGATGGTCCGAAAGGCCCCGGACCTCAGGCAACCAGTTTGCGAGCATGCCGTCTCCTGGAGGAAAGCCGCAACGCAGCAATTGCCGTGCCGTCCGCGCGGGCACGTGGTTTGCTGATAGCGAGGCGGCGGCATTCCGCCCGCCTTCAGGAGCAGCGTCATGGACAAAGAGCGCGATACGACGGCGGCGCCCGCCGAGATCTTGAGCGAAGGTGAACTGAGGGCGCGGCGCACGCTCGAAGCAGCGCGGCGCTTGCTCGATCCGCAGGCGGAACCAGCTGCCGCCGTCTCTTCAGTTGAGGCAGAACTCAAGCGCTACGTCAGGGAGGCGTACCACAGGCGCTCATATGGCTCCTATGGTTGAGCGTTACGGCTGCGGTTCGTCCCAGACTGACGTGTGCCGATATTGTTCGGCGCGCGCCAGCGTGCGATAGAAATCCGCGCCAACCCGTATCAGCCTTTCCAGCTCTTCGGGCTGCAGCCTGGGCTGCAGCGCCATCAGGCATTCCGCATAGTTGGCCAGTACCTCGGGCCAGTCATGGAAGTCCCGGTCGACCGCTGGCGTGGCGATCATTTGTGCCAATAGTTCCTCGCGATCCATATGCATGTTCCGCAGCAAGCGCACTGGTTGCAGATGCGCCCGCAGGTATGCGCATCTGTTCCTTCGCTGGTACTAATCCTCGGGGAAGACTCCTATTTCTTGGCGGCATCCAGGCGTTGCTGCATGGCTGTCGCCATTTCCAGGTGTTGTTGCAGCACCGGCAGGGTCTCGATCGCGAATTGCTTGACGTCGGGATCCTTCACGTCGTTCGAGGCTTTCTCGAAGAGCTTCACCGCGTCCTGGTGCGCGGATACGCCAATCTCGTCCACATAGGCTTTGTCGAAGCTGTCGTCGCGCAAGCCCAGCGCCTTCAGTTTTGCCTGCTGCACCAGCGAGGGTTCGGTCGGCGCCTGATAACCCTTGCCTTGCGCAAGTGTGGCCAATTGCTGGCCGGCCTTGCCGTGGTCGTCGATCATTTTCTGGGCAAACGCCTTCACGTCCGGATCGCGGGCTTTTTCAAGAGCGAGCTTGCTGCCAGCGACTTCCAGGTGGCCGGCCTGGGCTGCGTTCTCCAGGAAGTCCCGGTCGGCGCTGTCCAATTTCGCTGCCGCGGCCGTGGGAGGCGCGGCGGGCGCGGTTTGCGCCTGCGCAGCATGGGCGGCAGCCAACGTCAGCGAGGCGAGGATCGTGGCGGTCAGATAGCGGGTTTTCATGGAAACCTCCAGATTTGGGCGCGGTGCGCCGTTATGGGTGGGAGCCTGCAGCCACCAGCAATCGCTGTTCCCGCCCGTCAGCGACTTCAGCGGGGCTTGGGCTTGCCCGTCAGTTCGGCGTGGTACTCCACCAGACGCTGCAGGGCATAGCGGGCGCTGGCCAGGCGTATGCCGTTGCGGTTGCCGGAGAAGCGCCGGGTTTCGGCGTAGATTGCCGGCGCGGCATCGGCCTGGCCCGCCTTGAAGACCCAGGCATAGCACTGCGTGCCAGCGGGAATGTCGTCGTCGACCGAGTCGGTGACGCCTGTATTGGAAATGGCGATCAGCGCCGGGCTTTGCCGCGATGCGCCCAGCGCCATCTCCCGCGCTACCGGCTCGCTCGTGAGGTTGTGCCGCGCCAGGGTCGCGGGCGTCACCCCAAGGCAACGCATCTTTGCCTGCGGGGAATAGACCACGAATGCGCAGTCCAGCAGCGAACCGGCGCCCGCCACATCCGCCAGCGTGGCGGCGATGAGGCCGGCCGTGCAAGATTCCGCCGTGACCAGCGTCAGGGCGTGTTCATGCATGTACGCGGCGATGCGTTCGATCGCGTCCATGGCGGATGGCGCTTTCCGGTTGAGGATCGCCTGGCCTAGCCGCCGTTGCGCACCGGGTCGGGCGGCTTGCGCGATACGCCGGCATGGTCTGCATCGGTGACCCGGTCCGCGCCTATGTCGGCGCCTTCGTGGTCGCGGTCGCGCGGGTTAGCGCTTTCGCGGTCGCCTGTGCCTTGAGCATCGCTATCGGTGTGGACCAGGTCCTGAGGCAGGTCGCTGGCCGAGTCCGACGAATCGCTGGGACCCAGGTCGGGGCGGGGGGAGGGATCGGTCTGGGGATCGGGCAGGGAGTTGACGGGCGTGCCAGGCATGATGATTCTCCGTAGGGCTGCAATGGGCTCTATGAGACGTTGCGCAGCAAGCCGCGTGCCCGGCTGGCCCATCCTCCCGAGCGCCGCCGCGCATTACTGCGGATTTCGCACCTGGATGTTGTTGCGGATCTCCTTCACGCCCGCCACGCCCCGGGCCGCGCCGACGGCGGAGGCCGCGCTGTCTTCGTTGTCCGCAAAGCCGCTGAGCTGGACCACGCCCTGGTAGGTTTCAACCTGTATGGTGTTGGACCGTAAATTGGGCGTCTTCAGCAACGCCTCCCGCACGCGCGCCGTGGTAGTGACGTCATCGGTGTACTGGCCCGTGCTGCGATGGCCGTCCTGCGCCGCGCAGCCTGCCAGCGCCAAGGCGAGCATTGCTGCGCCCAGGCCGTGAACTATGGATTTTCTGACCATGGATAGTGCTCCTTTGCCGTGGATGGCGGCAGGAAATGCCGCCCCGCGGGAAGCGAGCAACTCGCATGCCTGTGAGGGCCGCGCCCAGGCTCTCGCACCGATCAGGCCTGGGCGGCCTCCCAGCGGCTGGCCGAGAACTTCTCCGCCATCATCAAGCCGCCGCGCCCCGTCGCCATTTCGGCGATGACCTCGCCCACCGCCGGCGCGATCTGAAAGCCCCCGCCCGAGAAGCCGAAAGCGTGCAGCAGCCGCGGCGCCCTGGGGCTGAAGCCGATGACCGGGTTCTTGTCGCTGAAATAGCCTTCGATGCCTGACCAGCAGCGGATCACGCTGGCGCAGGCCAGCGCCGGGAGCACGGTCGGAGCGATGCGGCCGAGTTCGGCGAGCGCGGCGCGGCCCGGCCGGCTGCGGTCTCCCGGCAGCGCGCTGCCGTAGCCGCCGCCCATGACCACATTGCCGCGCGCGACCTGGCGGGCATAGAAGCCGCCTCCTTCCACGCCCAACGACACGCCGATCTGCGGCGTGAGCGGCTCGGTGACCAGCATGGTCGGATACTTGACCTGCAGGGGCAGGTCGTCGCCGAACCAACGGGCTACCGCCGCGCCCCAGGCGCCCGCCGCATTGATGACGGTGTCGGCGCGTATGCGCCGGCCGTCGGCGGCAGTCAGCAGGAAGCCGCTACCCTGGGTGTCCGCCTGCGCGATCGCGCAGTGTTCGAGCAGGCTTGCCCCGGCGCGCGCGGCGGCATGGGCGAAGGCGGGCGCGACCAGTCGCGGATTGGCCTGGCCATCCTCCGGACATAGCGAGCCGCCGGCAATGCCCGGACCCAGCGCGGGAAAGCGGCGACGCAGCTCGGCGGCGTCGATGATCTCCAGGCCCAGGTCGAAGTCGCTGACCTTGTCGCGGTAGGCACAAAGCTTCTCCAGGTCGGACTCGGAGCGCGCCAGCTTCAGGTGGCCGCTGCGCACGTATTCCGCATCGGTGCCGATGAGGTCCGGCAGGCGCGACCAGATGCCGTGTGCACGCTGCGCCAGATACAGCTGCTCGATCGAGCGTCCCTGGCGGCGTACGCCACCGAAGTTGACGCCGCTGGCGCGTGCGCCGCTTGCGCCGCCGTCGATCAGCGCCGTGGCGACCCCCATGCGGCGCAGCGCCAGGGCGGCGCTGGCGCCCACCAGGCCGGCGCCGATGATGGCGACTTCCGTGTGCAGCGGGTTCATGGTTCCACCTTGCCGAGCATGGACAGGTTCAGGGGCTTGACGGGCGCCTGCCCGCGTAGCCGGCCTATGTCCGCCAAGGCCAGTCCGCGGCAGTCGGCCAGCAGCTCGGCCGCGCCCGCCTGGCACATGCGTCCCTGGCACAGGCCCATGCCGATGCGCGTCAGCGCCTTCAAGCGGTTGAGATCGTGGATGGCGTATTGCGCGGCCGCGGCGCGCAACGTGCCGGCGCGCACTTCCTCGCAGCGGCAGACCATGACGGAGTCGTCGCAATCGGCGCCCGCGCCCGGCAGGGGAAAGGCCCGGTCCAGGCCGCGGCGGAATTGCGCCCAGCGCGCCTGGCGGCGGGCCAGCCACTGCACCCTGGCGGCGCTGACGTCGATGCCGCTGTCTGCCAGCATGGCCAGCGCGGCGCGTTCGCCCGCAAGCTCGGCCAGGACCGCGCCGCCGATGCCGGCGCCGTCGCCGGCCAGATAGACGCCGGTCGCCGTGCTGCGGCCGTCCGGGTCGCGGCGCGGCAGCCAGGCGCGCTGCGCGGCATCGAAGTCGAAGGCGCAGTCCAGCAGGTCGGCAAGCTGCGTTTCCGCGCGCAGCCCGTGGCCCACCGCAAGCGCGTCGCAAGCAATGGCGCGCTGCTTGCCGCCCAGGGTCGCAAGCGCGCGCTCGACGCGGCCTGCGCCTTCGGCCGCATCCAGCCGTGCGCCATGGTGCACCGGCACGCCGTGGGCGCGCAGCCAGCCCAGGTAGTACATGCCTTTGGCCAGCATGCCGGGCTGGCTCAGCAGCGCCGGCGCGGCGCGGACCTGGCTGCCTGGCGGCGCGCAGTCCAGCACGGCCTGCACCTGGGCGCCGGCGCGCGCATATTGGTAGGCGACCAGATAGAGCAGGGGGCCAGTGCCGGCGAACACGATGCGCGGCCCAAACGTACAGCCCTGGCTCTTCAGCGCGATCTGCGCGCCGCCCAGCGAGTAGACGCCGGGCAGGGTCCAGCCCGGGAAGGGCAGGACGCGGTCGGTGGCGCCGGTGGCGAGCAGCAGCCGTGAGTAGGGCAGGGTTTCCAGTTCGCCGTCGCGGACCAGGTCCAGGCAGCCCTGGGCGGCATTCCACACTGCGGTGGCGGCGCGATAGTCGGCGCGGGCGGCCAGGTCCGCGCCCGCCGCGTGGATGGCTTGCGCGCGCTTCCATTCGAAGCCATAGCGCTGGCGCGCGGTGCCGCGAGGGGCCGCGCCCTGGCGATAGATCTGGCCGCCAGGCAAGGGGGCTTCGTCCACGATCACCGGACGCACGCCGTGGCGCAGCAGCGTCTGCGCGGCGCGCACGCCCGCGGGCCCGGCGCCCACCACCACCATGCGCGGCGAGTCATCGGCGCCGGGCGGGTTCATTTGCATGCGAGTTCTCCGGGCTGGGCGCTGACCAGTTCCATGCCGTCTTCGACTGCGGTGGAACAGGCGCGCAGGCGTGCGCCGTCCGCCGTCTGCACCCAGCAATCCTGGCAGGCGCCCATCAGGCAGAAGCCGGCGCGCGGCGCGCCTTCGCCCAGGGTGACGCGCAGGTGCTGCGCGGCCAGCAGCAACGCCGTCAGCACGGTGTCGCCCTCATGGGCTTGCAGCGGCAAGCCGTTCCAGGTCAGGCGCAGCGGCGTCGAGGCGGGCGCCGACACGCGGCGCAGCAGCGGATTCATGCGGCGGTCTCCGCGCGGCGCAGCTGCGACAGGGTGCGGTCGGGCAGGATGATGTCGGCGTCGTAGCGCAGCTCCACGATGGCCGGCATGCGATGCTCCCGGGCATAGGCCAGCGCGGCATCATAGGCCGGCGCGAAATCCTCCGTGCGCTCGACCGCAGCGCCGTAGCCGCCATAGCTGTGCGCGAGACGTGCGAAATCGGGGTTGACCAGTTCCGTCGCCAGGGCGCGTCCGGGATAGGCGCGCTCCTGATGCAGGCGGATGGTGCCGAACAGGCCATTGTTGAAGATCAGCACCACAATGCCCAGCCGGTACTGCGCCGCGGTGGCCAGCTCCTGCATGGTCATCTGGAAACAGCCGTCGCCGGCGAAGCAGACCACGGCCGCATCTCGGTCGCGCAGCTTGGCCGCGATGGCTGCGGGCAGGCCGTAGCCCATGGCGCCGACGGCGGGCGCAAGCTGGCTGCCCGGTCCCTTGAAGGCGATGTGCCGGTGCGCATAGAGCGCGTAATTCCCCGCGCCCACCGTGACGCAGGAATGCCGCGGCAGCATGGCCGCGACGTGGCGCGCCGCCGCGTTCAGGTCCAGCGGGCCGGGCGTGGGCGGCAGCGCAGGCGCTGCGGCGGCCGCTACAGCGCCCCGGCGGCGCGGCTGCCAGCCCGGCGTCGGCGCCAGTCCCGATGCGGCCTGGGCGAAGCCGTCCACACTGGCGACCATGCCCAGCGCCGGCGTGCACAGCCGCCCGATCTCGTTGGCGTCCGGGTGGATGTGGATCAGCGTCTGGCGCGGCGTGGGCGAGGCCAGCCATTCATAGTTGATGGTCGTCGGTTCGCACAGGCGGGTGCCCAGCGCGATGACGAGGTCGCTGTCCATGACGGCGCGCTTCTGGTGCGGGGGCATGCTGGCGCTGACCTGGCCCACGAAATTGGGATGGTCGTTGTCGAACAGCTCCATGCGTCGCCAGGCGGTGGCCACGGGCAGGTCGAAGCGCAGCGCGAAGTCGCGCACGGCCTCGCGCGCGGCTTGCGACCAGCGCGAGCCGCCCAGCAGCAGCAAGGGCCGCTCCGCCGCTTCCAGCAAGTCACGCAGGCGCAGCATGTCGGCGTCGGCCGGACGGGCGCAGGGCGGCTGTGGCGCGGCAGCCAGGGCCACGTCGGCGACGCTGCACAGCATGTCTTCGGGCAGGGAGAGGACCACTGGCCCGGGGCGTCCGCTAGTGGCGATCGCCCAGGCGCGCGCCAGGTATTCGGGAATGCGGTCGGCCCGCTCGATCTGCGCGACCCATTTCGCCAGCGGCGCGTACATGGCGCGGTAGTCCACTTCCTGGAAGCACTGGCGGTCGGCGGTGTCGCCGCCGACCTGGCCGATGAATAGGATCATGGGCGTGGAGTCTTCCCTTGCGGTGTGCACGCCGATCGCCGCATTGGTGGCGCCCGGGCCGCGCGAGACAAAGCAGATGCCCGGCTGGCCGGTCAGCTTGCCATGCGCCTCGGCCATGTAGGCGGCGCCTCCTTCCTGGCGGCAGACCACCGCTTCGATCGCGTCGCGCCGGGCGTAGAGCGCATCGATGCATGGCAGGAAGCTTTCGCCCGGCACCATGAACACGCGCTCCACGCCATAGGCCTGCAGCTGCGCGACCAGCAGTTCGCCGCCGCTGCGGGGGCCGGGGGCAGGCGCGTTCATGCCGCGTCTCCTTGCAGCGCCAGCGCCACCCGTTCCGCGCCATAGTCGCGTTCGGCCGCGGCCCGGCTGACCTTGCCGCCCAGCACGTCGTTGCGGATGGCGGCCACGCTACGGTCAGCGGGCGCGCCGTAGCCGCCGCCGCCGGGCGTTTCCAGGCGCACGGACTGGCCGCTGGCCAGGCCGTGGCTGGCGATCTTGTTGGGCAGGCGCTGCTCGTCGGCGCGGCCGGGGTTCTGGATCACGCGCGAGGTGCCTCCCGCCAGGCCGCCGTTCAGGCCGGCCGCGCCAAACAGCGCGGCGTCGCAGCGGATGGTGCAGATCAGCTGATCATGCAGCGAACGGATCTGGCGCGCGATGCCCATGCCGCCGCGGTGGCGGCCCGCGCCGCCGCTGTCGTTGACCAGCGCGTACTCCTCGACCAGCAGCGGGTACTCGATCTCCAGCGCTTCGGCGGGCAGGTTGGAGGTATTGGTCACGTGCACCTGGATGCCGTCCATGCCGTCGCCCTGCGCGCGTCCGCCCGCGCCGCCGCCCAGCGTTTCCAGGTAGACGAAGGTGCCCTTGCCGTCCTGCATGGGCACGGAGAACAGCATGGAAGGCATGACGTCGTTGCACGAAGCCATGGCGCGGTCTGGCGGCAACAGCTGGCCCAGCGCGCCGATCACCGTGCCGGCCACGCGCTGCGCGGTGGTGACGCGCGCGCCCACCGCCGCCGGAAAGCGCGGGTTGGTAATGGTGCCCTCGGGGGCGGTGATGGTGATGGGCTGGAACAGGCCGTTGTTGGGCATGAGCTCGGGGTCGAGCATGGCCTTCACCGCGAAGTAGACGCTGGCGTTCAGGGCGCTGGCGGGCAGGTTGAATGCGCCGCGCGCCTGCTTGCTGGTGCCGGTGAAATCGACATGGAGCTGGCCGTCGCGCGCCTCTACGTTGGCCTGGATGGTGACGGGATCGCCGCCCATGCCGTCGTCGTCCATGCGCTCGGTGAAGGTATAGGTCCCGGTCGGCAGTTGTGCGATGCGGTTGCGCAGGCGTCTTTCGGTGTACACCATGATGCTGTCGATGGCGGACAGCACGGTCTCCAGGCCCGACTGCTGCACCAGTTCCAGCATCAGCCTGGCGCCCTTGTCGTTGGTGGCGATCTGGGCGCGGATATCGTGCATCCGGTTGTCCGGTTCGCGCGTGTTGTGCGCAATCATCTCCAGCAGGTCCATGTCCAGCTCGCCCTCGCGCACGATGCGCATGGCCGGCAGGCGGATGCCTTCCTCCCAAACCGTCTTCAGATGGTGCGACGTGGAGCCGGGAACGGCGCCGCCGACGTCGGTATGGTGGCCGATGTTTGCCGCGAAGAAACGCAGCACGCCTTCGTGAAAGATGGGAGTGATGACGGTGATGTCGGGCGCGTGCGTACCGCCGGCCAGATAGGCGTCGTTGCACAGGAACGCGTCGCCCGGACGCACGCCGGCCGCGCCGTAGCGCCGCAGCACGGCGTCTATGCCGCCGGACAACGATCCCAGGTGCACCGGCACGTGGGCCGCCTGCGCTACCAGGCGGCCGGCGGCGTCGAACAGCGCCACGGAGCAATCCTTGCGCTCCTTGATGTTGGTGGAAAAGGACGAACGGATCAGCGTGTTGCCCATTTCCTCGGTAATGGACAGCAGGCGGTTGCTGAAGACCTCCATTTCGATGGGGTCGAAGGTGTCCGTGCCGGCAGCGGAAGTCGATCGATTGGTCATGGCGTACGCCTTAGCTGTTGAGGTTGACGACGAGGTTGCCGTATTCGTCGGCGCGCGCCTGCTGGCCCGGCAGCACGACGGTGGTCGAGCTCATTTCCTCGATCACGGCCGGACCGTCCACGGGCACGCCCACCGGCAGCAGGGCGCGGCGCAGAATGGGCGTGTCCACCCAGCCCGCCCCTTCGAAGTACACGTTGCGGCGTTCCTTCAAGGCGCCGGCCACGCTTTCGCCGCCTTGCACGCGGGCCAGGGGCGCGCGTGGCACCAGGCCGATGGCGCGCACCCGGCAATTGACGATCTCCACCGGACGGCCGGCGGCGTCATAGCCATACTCGCGCACGTGCGCCGCGCTGAATGCCGCGACGAACTCATCCAGCGGCATCAGCTGCATGCCATCCAGCGGCACGGCGATTTCGAAGTTCTGGCCCTGGTAGCGCGCGTCGATCACGGCGGACAGGCGCTGCTCCGAGTCGTTCACGCCTTCGCTGGACAACCAGGCGCGCGCCTTGCCGGCCAGGGCTTCCAGCGCCTGCCGCACGGCGGTCCAGCCGTCCGCGGTGGCGTGCGCCATCAGCGTCTGCACGAAGTCCATGGAAATGTCGGACAGCAGGATGCCGCGCGCGCACATGGTGCCCGGCTCCTGCGGAATCAGCAGGGTGCCGATGCCGCAATCGCGCGCCAGTTCGGCGGCATGCAGGCCGCCCGCGCCGCCAAAGGCGCAGAGGGCGAACTTGCGGATGTCATGGCCCCGTTCGGTGGAGACCGCGCGTACCGCGCGCGCCATGTTGGAGTTGGCGATGCGCAGAATGCCGTAGGCGGCTTCTTCCACGCTCAGTCCCAGCGGGCGGGCGATCTGCGCCTCCAGCGCCTCGCGCGCCTGGCGCGCATGCACGGCCATGCGGCCTTCCAGCAGCGCGACTGGATTCAGCCGGCCCAGCACGACGTGGGCGTCGGTGATGGTCACGACCTGGCCGCCCCGGTTGTAGGCGATGGGGCCGGGCACCGCACCCGCGCTCTGCGGGCCGACCTTGAGCGCGCCCGCGTCGTCGATGCGCGCGATGCTGCCGCCGCCCGCGCCGATGACGTGCACGTCCACCATCTGGGTCTTGACCGGATAGTCGGCCACCAGGCGGCTGGAGGTGAACAACGGCCGCAGTTCGGCCACCAGCGACACGTCGGTGCTGGTCCCGCCCACGTCAAAGGTGATCAGGTTGGGCAGCGCAGCCACGCGGCCCAGTTCGGTCGCGCCGATCACGCCGGCGGCGGGGCCCGAAACGCAGGTGCGCACCGGAGCCGTCAGCACCGATTCCACCGACATCAGACCGCCATTGGAATGCACCGTGGTCGGCTCGGCCGCCACGCCCATGGCGCGCACCGAACTTACCAGGTTGCGCATGTAGCCAGCCATGCGCGGGCCGACATAGGCATTGAGCGCGGTGGTGGACATGCGTTCATATTCGCGGAACTCCGGCAGGATCTCGCTGGACACGCTCAGATAGACGCCCGGCAGGTGTTCGGCCAGGATGTCGCGGGTGCGGCGTTCGTGGGCATCGTTGCGGTAGCTGTGCATGAAGCAGATGGCGACCGATTCGACGCGGGCTGCAGCCAGCTCGCGCGCCACCGCCACCACCTCGTCTTCGTCCAGCGCCTGCAGCACGGAACCGTCGGCGCCGACGCGCTCGGTCACTTCGAAGCGCCACTCGCGCGGTGCCAGGGGTTGCGGCTTGGTGACGTTGTAGTCGTACAGATGGGGGCGTGTCTGCCGGCCGATCTCCAGCACGTCGCGAAAGCCGCGGGTGGTGACCAGCGCGCAGCGCGAACCCCTGCGCTCGATGACCATGTTGGTGGCCACCGTGGTGCCGTGGCCCACGTGCGCCAGCTCGGAGCCGGCGATCTCGTGTTCGCGGATCAGATGGGCCAGGCCCGTCTGGATGGCCTCGGACGGATCGTGCGGTGTCGAAGGCACCTTGAAATAATGCAGTTCACCGGTGTGCTCGGCGAGCAGGGTGAAATCGGTGAACGTGCCGCCTACGTCGAAGCCGACGCGAAAACGGCGGGCGCCCGGGGCGGATGCGGTCTGGGTCACGCTGGTCTCCAGGATGCTGGCGCGCAAGGCGCCGGGAGTGGGATGACCAGAATGCTATTGACGCACCATCATTCGGTCCAATCAAAGATTGGTATCAGTGATTATCACTGTTGTGAATGATTTGTCGGTACGGATCAGTACGGATGGGACTCTGCCGGCTGCGCCTGGTCGAACACCATTCCTTGCGCCTGGCAGACCTTGAGTATCTCTTCGCGCAGCCAGCGATGCGCGGGGATGTTGTCCGAGCGTTCATGCCAGATCAGGTTGACCGTGCGCGGCGCGAACGGGAAAGGCGCCTCGACGGCTTCCAGCAGATGGCTGTAGGGGCTGTTGCGCACGGTGTTCAGCGGCACCACGCAGATCAGGTCGGTTTCGGCCAGCAGGCGCGGCGCCAGGGCGAACTGGTTGATGGTGAGCACCACGTTGCGCTTGTAGCCGTGGGGCGCGAGCTCATGGTCGATCAGGGTCGGCGTGCCCAGCAGGCTGACCATCAGATGGCGCGCGCGCAGGAAGCTGTCCAGCGTGAAGCGCGGCTGCGCCAGCAGCGGGTGGCCCTTGCGCATGGCGCAGACGTAGGTCAGCGTTTCCAGCGGCAGGGTGCGCAGGGACGAACCGAAGTTCGAATACACGCCCGCCGCCATGTCGACTTCGCCTTTTTCCAGCAGCACGCCGGCGTTGTCCAGCGAGTAGGGATGCAGATGGATGCGGACATTGGGCGCCACCGTCTGCTGCTCCACGAACAGCGGCCGGATGACCTGGTCCGCCACGTAGTCGGACATGGCCATGCGGAACACGGCCTCGGAACGCGCCGGGTCGAAATCGTTGCGCTCCAGCGTGTCGGCGATGCGGGCCAGCGCGTCGCGGATCGGGGGCCACAGCAGTTCGGCGCGCTGCGTGGGCAGCACGCCGCCCTGGATCTTCACGAACAGCGGATCCTTCAAGGTCAGGCGCAGCCGGTTGATGGCGTTGCTGACCGCGGGCTGCGTCATGTGCAGCGCGGAGGCCGCGCGCGTGACGTTGCGTTCGGTCATGACCGCATCGAAGATGCGCAGCAGGTTCAAGTCCATCGAGGTCAGCATCGCAGTCCTGGGTGATTATCAACATTGGTGATAGAGATCTATTTTAATTGTTGATTAGCCATATAACGCGGGACCGCTTAATCTTCCCCGGGTGCAAGCGCAGTCGATACACCACGAGGGGAAATCATTGATGGTCAAGCATCTGAAAACTCTGGCCGCTGCCTGTCTGGCGGCCGGGATCGCCGCGCCCGCGATGGCCGCGGACGCCTATCCCAGCAAGCCGATCACGATCGTCCTGCCCTACGCGACGGGCGGGTCCGCCGACATGCTGGCGCGCTTCGCCGCGCAGGCTTTGCAGACTGAACTGGGCAAGCCGGCCATCGTCGAGGCCAAGCCGGGCGCGGGCGGCGTGCTGGGCACCGAGTTCGTCTCGCGCGCCGAGCCGGACGGCTACACGCTGGCGTTGACCGCCAGCGGCACCATGGCCGTCAATCCCTACGTCTACAAGCTGCGCTACAAGCCGCTGGAAGACTTCAAGCAGATCACGGTACTGGTCGACCTGCCTTTCGTGGTGGTCACGAACAATGAATTCCCCGCCAAGAATCTCAAGGAATTCATCGACTACGGCCGCAAGAACCCGAACAAGATCACCTTCGGCAATGCCGGCCTGGGCACCCAGCAACACCTGACCCAACTCATGTTTGCGCGCGCCGCCGGCATGCAGGTCAACATCGTGCCCTACAAGGGCAGCAGCCCGGCCATGAACGACCTGCTGGGCGGCCATATCGACGCGGTGCTGGACAATACCGGCGTGCAGACGCCCTTCATCAAGGCAGGCAAGGTGCGGCCCTTGTTCGTCACGAACCCGGAACGCGTGGCGGCCTTGCCCGATGTGCCCACCGCGCCAGAAGCCGGCCTGCCCGGGTTCTCCGCGGTCGCCTGGTTCGGCCTGGCCGCGCCCAAGGGCACGCCGGACGAGATCGTCGACAAGATCCAGCAGGCCCTGGCGCGCGAGTTCGCCAAGCCGGAAATGAAGCAGCGCCTGCTGGACCTGGCGATGATTCCGCGCGTGTCCACGCCGGCCGAGACCACGGCCCGTGTGCAGAGCGACCTGGAAACCTTTGGCAAGATCGCCAAAGAGGTCGACCTGAAGCCGATGTGACGGGACGGCTTTGCCGCGTCAGCGGCATGGCCTTCTTGCGCGCCACGGCGGATGGCGCGCGCAGCGTTCAAGCGCGCCGATCCGCCCTGATCTCACCGATCTCCAGTCCGTAAAAACCCGGGTTCCTTGGCTTTTTATATCGCACTACGATCTATTTTCGTATGACGATAAAAACACCAAGGAGCGGGGATGGAACTTATCGATAACCTCATGCTGGGGTTCTCCGTGGCGTTCACGCCGGAGAACCTGCTGTATGCGCTGTTGGGATGCGTCCTGGGCACGCTGGTGGGCGTGTTGCCTGGCTTGGGCCCTGTGCCCACCATCGCGATGCTGCTGCCGATCACCTATGTGCTGCCGCCCGTTGCGGGGCTGATCATGCTGGCGGGCATCTACTACGGGACACAGTACGGCGGCTCGACCACCGCCATACTCGTCAACCTGCCAGGCGAGACATCGGCGGTCGTCACCGTGCTCGACGGCCACCAGATGGCCCGCAACGGCCGCGGCGGCGCCGCGCTGTCGCTGGCCGCCATCGGCTCCTTCTTCGCGGGCTCTGTGGCCACCATGCTGATCGCGGCATTCGCGCCGCCGCTGGCCGAGGTCGCGTTCAAGTTCGGGCCGGCCGAGTACTTCTCGCTGATGACGCTGGGCCTGGTCGGGGCGGTGGTGCTGGCTTCGGGCTCGCTGGTCAAGGCGATCTGCATGATCCTGTTGGGGCTGCTGCTCGGCCTGGTTGGCACGGACGTCAATTCGGGCGTCGCCCGATATGACTTCGGCATCCCGGAACTGCAGGACGGCATCAATTTCGCGATCGTGGCGATGGGTGTGTTCGGCTTTGCCGAGATCATGAACAACCTGGAACTGAAGGACAAGCGGGTCGAGATCACGGACAAGGTGGGTTCGCTGTATCCCAACCGGCAGGAGGTCCGCGAGGCGGCGCCCGCGATCGTGCGCGGCACCGCGGTCGGATCGATGCTGGGCATCCTCCCCGGAGGCGGCTCGGTGCTGTCGGCCTTCGCTTCCTACACTCTGGAAAAGAAGCTGTCCAAGGAACCCGGGCGTTTCGGCAAAGGCCACCCGGCCGGCCTGGCCGGGCCGGAGTCGGCCAACAATGCGGGGGCGCAGACGTCGTTCATCCCCTTGCTGACGTTGGGCATCCCGGGCAACGCGGTGATGGCGCTGATGGTGGGCGCGATGACCATCCACAATATCCAGCCCGGCCCCCAGGTCATGACCAGCCATCCCGACCTGTTCTGGGGCCTGATCGCATCGATGTGGATCGGCAACCTGATGCTGGTCATCCTCAACCTGCCGCTGGTCGGGCTTTGGGTCAAGCTGCTCAAGGTTCCCTACCGCGTCCTGTTTCCGGCGATTCTGGTGTTCTGCACGATTGGGGTGTATTCGCTTAACTACAACACCTTCGATCTGTACATGACGGCCTTCTTCGGGGTCGTCGGCTACATCTGGAGCAAGCTGCGCTGCGAGGGCGCGCCGCTTCTGCTTGGCCTGGTGCTCGGCCCGATGATGGAAGAGAACTTCCGCCGCGCGCTGCTGCTGTCGCGCGGCGATTTCACGACATTCGTGGAACGGCCGCTGTCCGCGTCCCTGCTGGGCGCGGCAGTGGTGCTGGTCGTGCTGGTCGCGCTGCCGAACATCCGCAAAAAGCGCGAAGAAGCGTTTGTCGAAGAGGACTGAGGCCGGGCCGCTTCCGCCTTTCGGCGGACCGGCCGTACTTTAGGCTGAAGACGTCCGGCTCCTGCGATCCGCGGTACAGATTGTCCATGCCCGGGCGCTTCCACCGCGCCAATCAGGTTTCTGTACTGTCGGCCGCCGCGATGCTGAAGCCTATGGTGGTGGTCCGGTTGGCCGATCTGGCGTAGCTGCGGCCGCCGTGCATGCGGGCGATGGCGGCGACGATGGCCAATCCCAGTCCATGATGGTTGGCATCGAATTCGCGGGAGGTGTCGCTGCGGTAGAAGCGGTAGAAAAGCCGTGGCAGATGTTCTTCCGGTATGGGTTCGCCGGTGTTGCGCACGGAGATCAGGATTTCGCCAGCGTCGCCGCGGGAGATATCGACCTCGATCACGCTGCCGGAAGCGGCATAGCGCACCGCGTTCGAGACCAGGTTCGACACGGCGCGCTGGAACAGTGCGCGATCGACCTGGGCCGACGCATCGCCCACTACCGCGATATCGACCCCCGCGTCCAGGGCCTCGGCCTCGTGGTATTGCGTCACCTCCTGGACGATGGCGGCCAGGCTGGCCTGCCAGCTGCCCCGGGCCTGCGCGCCGCGGTCGGCCTGCGACAGGAACAGCATGTCGTTGACGATGCTGGAGAGGCGCTGCAGTTCTTCCAGGTTGGAACCCAGCGTTTCGCGCAAGGCCTGCGGCGACGGGCGCGTGCTCAGCGCCAGCTCGGTCTCGCCGATCAGCGTTGCGAGTGGCGTGCGCATCTCGTGGGCCACGTCGGCATTGAATCCCTCCATCTGCACGTAGGCGCGCTCCAGCCGCTGCAGCACGGCGTTGAACTGGCGCACCAGGGGCCGGATCTCGCAGGGCTGGCCGCTTTCGTCCAGCCGTTCGCCGATGCGGTCCGGAGACAGCTGCGCGGCCTGCTTGCCCAGCGCATCCAGCGGCGCCAGTCCGCGGCGCACCAGCAGGGTTCCTACCGCCGCCACGACGATGGCGCCCGCGAGCGCGCAGGCGAACAGGGTCCAGGCCAGCGCCTTGCGCAGCCGGATGTCGCTGGAGATGTCCAGCACCAGTTCGGCGTTCATGGCGTCGCCGGGCGCGCCGGGGAAGGGCAGCGTGAAAGCGATGCGCCGCTCATGCTTGAAGTCGTTGTCGCCGGCGATGGGGCTGCCGTAATAGACCTTTTCGCCGTCGATCTCCAGCACCAGCGAAAAATCGGGGCGGCCATAGAAGAAGTCGCTGAGCTTGTGGCGCAAGCGGGTGGAGTCCTGGCTGGCGGCGTTTTCCTCGACCAGGTGCCGTACGACCTCGACCTTCTGCTGCAGCAAGGCTTCCTGGCGGCTGGCCAGGTTGAGGTTGGTCGCGTAATAGACCACCGCGCATACCAGGCCGAGCGCGATGAAAGTCTGGATCGCCAGCCAGCGCGACAGCCAGCGGTGCAGCGATTTGGGGCGCTGCCCGGGCATCAGTCGCTCCGCGGTTCCAGCACGTAGCCCATGCCGCGCACGGTGTGCAGCAGTTTCTTGTCGAAGGGTTCGTCGACCTTGCCGCGCAGGCGGCGGATCGCGACTTCGACCACGTTGGTGTTGCTGTTGAAGTTGATGTCCCACACCTGTTCGGCCAGCTCCAGCCGCGACAGGACTTCGCCTTGCTTGCGCATCAGCAGGGCCAGGAGAGTGAATTCCTTGGCGGTCAGGTCCAGCCGCACGCCGTCGCGGCTGGCGCGCCGGCGCAGCAGGTCCAGTTCCAGCCCGTCGATGCGCAGCACGTTCTGGGCGATGGTCTCGGTCTGGCCGTGGCCGCTGCGCCGGCCCAGCGCCAGCACGCGGGCCAGCAGTTCCGACAAGGCGAAAGGCTTGGCCAGGTAGTCGTCGGCCCCGTCGCGCAGGCCCTTGACGCGATCTTCGAGCTTGTCGCGCGCGGTCAGCATCAGGACGGGGACGCGGCTGGTCTTGCGGATCTCGGCCAGCACCGAAAAGCCGTCCATGGCGGGCAGCATCACGTCCAGCAGGACCAGGTCGTACTGGCTTTCACGCACCAGATGCAGTCCGGTGACGCCGTCCTGGGCCACGTCGACCACGTAGTTGTGTTCGGTCAGCGCTCGCCGCAAGTACTCGGCGAGTTTTTTTTCGTCTTCGATTACGAGTACTTTCATGTCAGCGAAAATAAAAAGAGTGCGCGGAAGTCCTCGGATGCTGCGTCTATTCTAGGCGGAATCGTTCTGGGGAATAAACGCAAACAGGGCGGCCCAGCCGCCCTGCGCAGCGCCGGCGGGCACGCGGGGCGCGTGCGCCACGGGCCCGGCGCTCAGCCCGGGGTGTAGATCTCGTCCAGGCGGGCGCGTTCGGCCGGCGTCATGGCTTCCAGCTCCGCCATCGCGTCGGCGCGGGTACGGGAGGTGCCTTGCTTGGCCCAGCCCGGCTTGGCGGCGTTCAGATTGGTCAGAAACCACTGCTTCGGGTCGGACTTGGCCACGGCCAATTCGGTCTTCACTTCGTCGCGTGTCTTGCCGCTGACGGCGTGGTCCGGCGCGATGGCGTAGCCGATCTCCGTGTTGGTCTGGTGCCAGGTGCTCGATGCGCTGGCGGCAAAAGGAAGGGCCAGGGCGGAACCCAGGGCGAGGGCAGCGGTAACGGTCTTGATCTTCATGGATATCTCCCAGGTTGAGCGCGGCGCCGGTCGCGGTGTTGCGTCAGGCGCATACACGCTGTTTGTGTAGCGACGGTGACACTCTACGGACCCGTGCCCGTCAATTCGCCGACGCCCTGATTACGTTTTCGTAAGGCCGCGAACCTTACGGAAATGTCATTTTTCTGTCGCTCGATTGACGAACCCATCTGGATACATTGCCGGCTCGCCCCTTTCCTGGTTGAACCATGCATGTATCCGCTATGCCGCTGATCCTGGCGGCCTCGATGATCGCCGCGTCTGCTGCCGCATCCGCGCAGAACGCGGGCGCAGCCCGAACTTCCGTACCCACGGCGCAGAGCGAGAACGGCGTCGTGCTGACGCTGGAGCGCGCCCTGGCCGCGGCGCTCGAACGCAATCCCGGGTTTGCCGCGGCGAAGAACGAGGCCGCGGCGAGCGAGGGCCTGCTCACGCAGGCGGGCGTGCTGCCCAACCCTTCCATCGACGTGAGCGTGGACGACACGCAATCGGCCACGCGCACCACCACCGCCATGTTGAACGTCCCGCTGGAAACCGGCGGCAAGCGCGCCGCGCGGGTCAAGGCGGCTGAGCTGTCCAGGGACATGGCGCGCCAGGGCGTCGCGGACACGCGGGCCGGCCTGCGCGCGGCAGTCATCGCGGCCTATTTCGATGTGGCGGTGGCGCAGGAGTCCGTGCGCGTGACGCGCGGCACCGTGGATATCGCCAGCGGCGCCTTGCGGCTGGCGGAGAGGCGCGTGGCCGCGGGCAAGGCGCCGCCGCTGGAGGGCAGCAAGGCCCAGGTCGCGTTGGCCAGCGCGCGCATCGAGGCGCGCGCGGCCGAGGCTGCGCTGCTGGGCGCACGCCGCAAGCTCGGCCTGCTGTGGGGCGAAGCAGAGCCGGGTTTTGCCAGCGTGGGCGCGGATCTGAACGCATTGCCGGAACGGGCGTCGATAGACGAGTTGCGGGCAGGCCTGGCCGCATCGCCCAGGATGCAGGGCGGCAAGCTTGCCGTCGACCTGGGGCAGGCGCAGCTGGAAGTCGAGAAGAGCAAGCGCTATCCCGACATCACGCTGAGCGCCGGCGTGGCCCGCGACAACGAAGCGGGCCGCGACAAGGCCCAGCTTGGCGTGTCCATTCCGCTGCCGATCTTCGACCGCAATCAGGGCAATGTCTACGCCGCCACCATGCAGGCCTACAAGGCGCGGGACCAATACCGCGAGCTGGAATCCGGCCTGATGGGAGAGCTGTTGCAGGCCGTGACCCGATTCGATCTGGCAGCGGGTTCCGCGCGCGAGTATCGGAGCGCCGTGCTGCCGGGGGCCACCCAGGCCTATGAGGCTGCGCGCAAAGGCTTCGAGGCGGGGAAGTTCGGCTTCCTGGAAGTGCTGGACGCGCAGCGCACCCTCTCCGACGGAAACATCGCCTACCTGACGGTGCTGGCATCCGTGTACCAGGCTTCCGCGGATATAGACCGCATTCTCGGACGTTGAAACGAGCATAAGAAAATGGCAAAGCACAAGAGCAAGCAACCCCCCAAGATGTGGACCGCGGCCGGCCTGTGCGCGGCGCTGCTGTTGGCGTCCGTGTATCCGGCGCAGGCGGCAGGCGAGGCGGAGCACGGACATGCCGAGACCGGGCAGGGCGAGCAGGCCGAGAAGGAACAGGAAAAAATCGCGCTCACGCCCGAGCAGATCGCGGTGGCCGGCATCAAGTCCGAGGTTGCTGCGCCCGCCGCGCTGGCGACATCGGCGCAGTTCCCCGGCGAGATCAAGTTCAATGCGGACCGGACCGCGCACGTGGTGCCGCGCATGGCCGGCGTGGTGCAAAGCGTGTCGGCCGACCTGGGCCAGCAGGTCAAGAAGGGCGAACTGCTGGCCGTCTTGTCCAGCTCGGCGCTGTCCGAGTTGCGCAGCGAATGGCTGGCGGCGGCCAAGCGGCGCGACCTGGCCGCCCAGACCCACAGGCGCGAACTGCGCCTGTGGCAGGAAAAGGTATCAGCGGAACAGGACTACCAGGCGGCCCGCACCGCGCTGCAGGAGGCGGAAATCGCCGTGCAGAACGCGGAGCAGAAATTGCGCACCGTGGGCGCCGAGCCGCGCTCCAAGGACCTGGGCAGCCTGGAGATCCGCGCGCCCTTTGACGGCGTGGTGGTGGAAAAGCACATCGCACTGGGCGAAGCCTTGCCCGACAACGCCAGCATCTTCACCTTGTCGGACCTGCGCACCGTCTGGGCCGAATTCGTGATCGCGCCCAAGGATTTGCAGGATGTACGCGTAGGCGAAGCGGCCAGCGTGAGCTCCGCCGCGTTCGCCGGCAGGGCCGAGGGCACGGTCTCGTACATCGGCTCGTTGCTGGGGCAGCAGACGCGCACGGCCACTGCGCGCGTCACGCTGGAGAATCCGGACATGGCCTGGCGTCCAGGGCTTTTCGTTTCCGTCGACGTGGTCACGCGGATGTCGAACGCCGCGGTGACGGTGGCGGCCGACGCGGTCCAGACCATCGACAACCAGCCTGCCGTGTTCGTGGAGGCGCCCGGCGGCTTTGTGGTGCAGCCGGTGAAGCTGGGCAAGGCTTCGAATGACCGGGTAGAGGTGCTGTCTGGGCTTGCCCCCGGTACGCGCTATGCCGTCGAGAACACCTTCGTCCTCAAGTCGGAGCTGGGCAAGGCCGGCGCCGAGCACGCACACTGAGCCGGGGCGGAACATGTTTGAACGCTTGATCCGTTTCGCTATTGAGCAGCGCTGGCTGGTGCTGTTCGTCACCTTGGGCATGGCCGCCATCGGCGTCTACAACTATTCCCGGCTCGCCATCGACGCAGTGCCGGACATCACCAACGTCCAGGTCCAGATCAATGCCGGGGCGCCTGGGTACTCGCCGCTGGAGACCGAGCAGCGCATCACCTATCCGATAGAGACGGTGATGGCCGGCCTGCCGGGGTTGCAGCAGACGCGCTCGCTATCGCGCTACGGCCTGTCGCAGGTGACCGTCATCTTCAAGGACGGCACCGACATCTATTTCGCCCGCCAGCTGGTGAACCAGCGCCTGCAGGAAGCGAAGGAAAACCTGCCCGAAGGCGTGACGCCCATGATGGGGCCGATATCCTCGGGCCTGGGCGAGATCTACTTGTGGACGGTGGAGGCGCAGGACGATGCCAGGAAACCCGACGGCACGCCCTACACCCCCATGGACCTGCGCGAGATCCAGGACTGGATCATCAAGCCGCAGCTGCGCAATATTCCCGGGGTCACCGAGATCAACGCCATCGGCGGCTATGCCAAGGAGTACCAGGTAGCGCCCAGCACCGAGAAGCTGGCCTCCTACGGCCTGGCGCTGACCGACATCATGGCCGCGCTGGACAGGAACAACGCCAACACCGGTGCGGGCTACATCGAACGCAAGGGGGAGCAGTACCTGATCCGGGCGCCCGGGCAGGTCCGGTCCATGGACGACATCCGCGACGTGGTGCTGGCAACCGTGGAGGGCCAGGCGATCCGGATACGCGACGTGGCCGAGGTGTCCATCGGGCGCGAGCTGCGCACGGGGGCGGCGACCAGCAACGGCGAGGAAGTGGTGCTGGGCACGGTGTTCATGCTGATAGGCGAGAACAGCCGCGCGGTGTCCCAAGCCGTGTCCGTCAAGCTGGAAGCCATCAATAAATCGCTGCCGGCGGGCGTGCAGGCGGTGACGGTCTACGACCGCACCACCCTGATCGACAAGGCCATCGCCACCGTCAAGAAGAACCTGCTGGAAGGCGCGGCGCTGGTCATCGTCATCCTGTTCGTGTTCCTGGGGAACATCCGCGCGGCGCTGATCACGGCGATGATCATCCCGCTGTCCATGCTGTTTACCTTCACCGGCATGGTGACCTACAAGGTCAGCGCCAACCTGATGAGCCTGGGCGCGCTGGACTTCGGCATCATCGTCGACGGCGCGGTCGTCATCGTGGAGAACTGCGTGCGGCGCCTGAGCCACGCGCGGGCGCACCATGGCAGGCCGCTCACGCGCAGCGAACGCTTCCACGAGGTGTTCGCGGCCGCGCGCGAGGCCCGCAGGCCGCTGCTGTTCGGCCAGTTGATCATCATGGTCGTGTACCTGCCGATCTTCGCCCTGAGCGGGGTGGAAGGACGCATGTTCCATCCCATGGCGCTGACCGTGGTGCTGGCGCTGCTGGGGGCGATGATCCTGTCCGTGACCTTCGTGCCGGCCGCCGTGGCGCTGTTCATGGGGAACAACGTCTCCGAAAAGGAGAATCGCCTGATGGCCTGGGCCAAGCGCCGCTACGAGCCCCTGCTCGACGTCGCGCTGCGCCGCACGCCGCTGATCCTGGCGGGAGCAACCGTCTTGGTGGTGTTGAGCGGGGTGCTGGCGGCGCGCATGGGCAGCGAGTTCATCCCCAACCTGAACGAAGGCGACATGGCGATCCAGGCGCTGCGGATCCCGGGCACCAGCCTCACGCAGTCAGTCGAGATGCAGAAGCAACTGGAGACCAGGCTGAAGCAGAAGTTCCCGGAGATCGAGCGCGTGTTCGCCCGCACCGGCACCGCGGAGATCGCCTCCGATGCCATGCCGCCCAGCATTTCCGACGGCTACATCATGCTCAAGCCGATGGACCAGTGGCCCAGCCCCAGGAAGACCCGCGCCGAACTGCTGGCGGCGATCCAGGAGGAAGCCAGCCAGGTTCCCGGCAGCAACTATGAGTTCTCCCAGCCCATCCAGCTGCGCTTCAACGAGCTGATCTCGGGCGTGCGCAGCGACGTGGCGGTGAAGGTGTTCGGCGATGACAACGACGTGCTGAATCGTACGGCAGCAGAGATCGCCGAGGTCTTGCAGACGATACCGGGCGCTTCGGAAGTGAAAGTCGAGCAGACCACCGGGCTGCCGATGCTGACGGTCAACATCGACCGCGCCCGCGCCGCGCGTTACGGGCTGAGCATGGCGGACGTGCAGGACACGCTGGCCATCGCCGTGGGCGGTCGAGAGGCGGGGACCTTTTTTCAGGGAGACCGGCGCTTCGACATCGTGGTGCGTCTGCCCGAAACCGTGCGCGAGAACCTGTCCGCGTTGAAGAAGCTGCCCATTGCCCTGCCCAGGCAGGACGGGCAGGTGCAGGCCGCCTACATCCCGCTGAGCGAGGTCGCCACCTTCGATCTGGCGCCGGGCCCCAACCAGATCTCGCGCGAGGACGGCAAGCGCCGCATCGTGGTCAGCGCCAACGTGCGCGGCCGCGACCTGGGCACGTTCGTGTCCGAGGCCACCGCGGCCATCGGGCAAAAGGTGCAGGTGCCGGCGGGCTACTGGACCTCCTGGGGCGGCACCTTCGAGCAGTTGCAATCCGCGGCCAAGCGCCTGCAGATCGTGGTGCCGGCGGCGCTGGTGCTGGTGTTCGCGTTGTTGTTCGCGATGTTCGGCAACGTCAAGGACGGGCTGCTGGTGTTCACCGGCATCCCCTTCGCACTGACCGGCGGCGTGATCGCCTTGTGGATGCGCGGCATACCGTTGTCCATAACCGCCGCGGTGGGCTTCATCGCGCTGTGCGGCGTGGCGGTGCTGAACGGCCTGGTGATGCTGTCGTTCATCAGCGGCCTGCGCGTGGAAGGCAAGTCCGTGGCCGAGGCCGTGCGTATCGGGGCGCTGACGCGCCTGCGTCCGGTGCTGATGACGGCGCTGGTGGCCTCGCTGGGCTTCGTGCCGATGGCGATCGCCACCGGCACGGGCGCCGAGGTCCAGCGTCCGCTGGCCACCGTGGTGATCGGCGGCATCATCTCTTCCACCATCCTCACGCTGCTGGTACTGCCGGCCCTTTACCGCCTGGCGCACAGGAACGACGACGCCGACGAACTTGAACTGTCGAAACCGGCCTTGGCCCGGGAGTAGGTCCGTTACGGAGGCGATCCGATGAATGCCAGACCCGATCTCGATATCGCTGTGCTGGGCGCAATCAGCCCGATACAGCTATCCGTCATCATTCCATTCCTCAACGAAATGGAGGTGCTGCCGGCCTGCCACGAACGCCTGCGGCGGGTCTTGAAGACGTTGAGGCTGTCCTACGAGATCGTGTTCGTCGACGACGGCAGCAGCGACGGCAGCGCCGAATACCTGCAGGCCCTGCTGCGCGAGGAACGCGGCATCAAGCTGGTCAGGCTGAGCCGGAATTTCGGCAAGGAGGCCGCGATGACAGCAGGGATAGAACATGCGGCCGGAGCCGCGGTCATCATGCTGGATGCCGATCTGCAGGATCCGCCCGAGGCCATCCCCGCCATGGTGCGGGCCTGGAAAGAGGGCGCCGACGTCGTCAGCATGCGGCGGCGCAGCCGCGCGGGGGAAAGCGTCCTGAAGCGGTTTTCCGCCTATGCCTACTACAGGCTGCTGAGCCGTTTGAGCAAGGCCGCGATCCCGCCCGACACCGGCGATTTCCGGCTGATGAGCCGGCGCGCCGTGACGGCGCTGCTGCAGCTGCCCGAACGGTGCCGCTACATGAAGGGCCTGTACGCCTGGGTGGGCATGCCGACCCGGATCATCGATTACGACCGCGAGCCCCGCGCCGCTGGCGTCACCAAATGGAGCTACCTGGCGCTGTTCCGCCTGGCCATGGAAGGCATCACCTCGTTCTCCACCGCGCCCCTGCGCTGGGCGACGGGGCTGGGGGCGGCCGCGGCCCTGGGCGGCGCGGTCTTCGGCGCCGCCATCATCTTCAAGACCTTGATGTTCGGCGATGACGTCGCCGGCTATCCCTCGCTGATGGCGATGATGACCTTCATGGGCGGCGTGCAACTCATCACCATCGGTCTGTTGGGCGAGTACGTGGGCAAGACCTATATGGAAAGCAAGCAGCGGCCGGTCTATCTGGTGCGCGACGTGCAGCACAGCGGAGCGGCGGGCATGGCGGCATCGGGCCATGGGAGGGATGCGGCTTGCAGCTGAGCGCGCGGACCATGGCCGCCGGGCTGGCGGCGATACTGGGCGTGCGCCTCTTGGCGATGGTCCTGGTGCCATTCGCCGACACGTCCGAGCCACGCTATGCGGAGATCGCCAGGCTGATGGCGGAAACGGGCGACTGGATCACGCCCTGGTTCGCACCGGGCGTGCCGTTCTGGGGCAAGCCCCCGTTGGGGTTCTGGGCCGAGGCGCTGTCGATCCGGTTGCTGGGGCTGAGCGAATTCAGCATCAGGCTGCCGTCGCTGCTGGCCACGGCGGCGACGCTTGCCATTCTTCATGCGCTGGGGCGTCGCCTGTTTACGCTACAGGCCGCCAGATGGACCGTGCTGGTGTACGCATCCATGTTCCTGCCCCTGGTCGCGGCCGGGGCAGTGTTGACCGATCCGTTCCTTGCCCTGGGCGTCACGCTGAGCATGGCGTCATTCATCCTGGCGCGCGGGCCGGCGGCGGGGTTCTGGCGCTACGGATTTTTCCTGGGACTGGTGATCGGCCTGTTGTCCAAGGGACCACTGGCCGTGGTGTTGGTGGCGGGCGCCATCGTGCCCTGGATGCTGTGGCATGGGAACGTCCGGGCCAGCCTGCGGCGCCTGCCATGGGCGGCGGGAAGCGTGATGACGGCGGTCCTGGTGTTGCCCTGGTACGTGGCGGCGGAGATCAAGACGCCGGGCTTCATCCAGTACTTCATCGTGGGCGAGCACGTCCTGCGCTTCGTGGATCCGGGCTGGACCGGGGATCTCTACGGCTCGGCGCACAGCCGGCCCTACGGCGCCATCTGGCTGGACGGGATCGTGGCGTCGTTGCCTTGGGGAGTGTTCGGCGTCTGGCTGCTTGCCCGACGCTGGCGCGGGCCGGTGCGGCGGGCCGGCAGATGGCTGCGCCGGCCACGCTGGACCTATCTGTTGGCCTGGGGCGCGGCCACGCCGCTCTTCTTCACCCTGTCGGGCAACATCCTGTGGACCTACGCGCTGCCGGCCTTGCCGCCGCTGGCCTTGGCGATAGGCGCATGCCTGAGCCGCGCCCGCGCCCTGGCGCCAGCCCGCGTGGCGACGGCCTGCATGGCGTTGGGGCCGATTGCGGTGATTGTTTTCTGCGGCTTGCTGCTGGCCCAGCCGGAGCGGCTCAAAACGGAAAAACACCTTGTCGCCCGGGCCGATGCGCTGATGGCGCCCGGCGAAAAGCTCTACTTCGTCGACAGCCTGCCGTTCTCGGCGCGCTACTACTCGCGGGGCGCGGCCGCACGGGTGCCGCTGGAAGGCTTGGAGGCCGTATTGCCCAAGGACGGCAGGGTATTCCTGGCAGTGGAAAAAGCGGATCTGCGGCGGGTGCGCGAGCAGACGGGCGTGGAGCTTGAGCCGGTCTACACCAGCCGGCGCTACGTCTTGGTGATCGCCGGTACGCCGGCAGAACGCCGCCGGAGGCCGGCGGCGATGGCTTTATCGTCAAGGGCCGGGCCTGGATCCGGGCCCGGCCAGACTCAGAAGCCCACGGCCTGGCCGTCGCGGCGCGAGTCTGACGCCGCCACGTAGCCGCCTTGCGGCAGGCGGCAGATCAGCTGCGCCGAACCGAATTCCAGGCTGTCGGCGGGCGCCACGGCGACGTTGTGGCCGCGTGCGCGCAGCGCGTCGACCACGTTCGCCGGCAAGTGCGATTCCACATTGACCACCGGGCCTTTTTCCACGCGGAAGCGCGGCGCGTCGCTCATGGCCTGCGGGTTCTGGCCGAACGCCGCCAGGCGCGTGACCATTTGCAGATGGCCCTGGGCCTGCATCGATCCGCCCATCACGCCGAACGACATCAGCGGCTGGCCGCCGCGCGTGACGAAGGCGGGGATGATGGTGTGCATCGGCTTCTTGCGCGGCGCGACCTGATTGGCGTGGCCGGGCGTCAACACGAAGTTCAGGCCGCGGTTGTGCAGGCTGATGCCGGTGTCGGGCACCACCACGCCGGAACCGAAGCCGTGGTAGTTGGACTGGATGAAGGACACCATGGTGCCGCTGGCGTCGGCCGCCGTCAGGTACACGGTGCCGCCGGTGGCGGGCGTGCCCACGACCGGCACGCTGGCGCGGTCCATGGAAATCTGGCGCGCGCGCTCGGCCAGGTAGCTGCGGTCCAGCAGGGCGGCGGCGCTGGTGCGCATGTGGCGCGGATCGGCGACGTGGTGGTGCAGGTCCGCGAAGGCCAGCTTCATCGCTTCGATGCTGACGTGGTAGTAGTCCGCGCTGTCGCGGCCCATGCTTTCCAGATCGAACTGTTCCAACATGCCCAGCGCCATCAGCGCCGAGATGCCCTGGCCGCTGGGCGGGATCTCGTGCAGTTCGTAGCCGCGGAACGATTGCGAGATCGGCGTGACCCATTCGGGACGGTGCTCCGCCAGGTCCTCGGCACTGAGCGCGCCGCCGGTCTGGCGCGCGAAGTCGGCGATCTTGCGGGCGAGCTCGCCGCGGTAGAAGCTCTCGCCGCCGCTTTCGGCGATGGCGCGCAGCGTCTTGCCCTGCGCGGGAAAGCGCCACCATTCGCCGGCCTGCGGCGCACGGCCCTCGGGCAGGAAGGCGGCGGCAAAGCCTGGCTCCTGCGCCAGCTTGGGCGCTTGCGTGGCCCACTGGCGGGCGATGGTGGGCGATACCGCGAACCCTTCCTCGGCATAGGCGATGGCGGGTTCGAACAACTGCGCGAAAGGCAGCTTGCCGAAGCGCTCCGACAGCGCCTTCCATCCCGCGACCTGGCCCGGCACGGTTACCGTGCCCCAGCCGGTGCCGGGCATGGCGTCGCGGCCGGCGAAGTACTCCGGCGTCCACGCGGCGGGCGCGCAGCCGCTGGAGTTCAGGCCATGCAGCTGGCCGTCATGCCAGACCAGCGCGAACATGTCGCCGCCGATGCCGTTCATGACGGGTTCGACCACCGTCAGCGCGATGGCGGTGGCGATGGCGCTGTCCACGGCGTTGCCCCCGGCCAGCAGCATGCGCAGCCCGGCTTGGGCCGCCAGCGGCTGGCTGGTGGCGACCGCGTTGGCGGCCAGGACAGGCATCTTCCGGGATGCGTAGGGGAAAGACCAATCGAAGGGTAAGGACATGGAAACGGGGAACTCGTAGTGAAAATTACTGCGGCGTGATGCCGGCCTGATCGATCAGCTGCTTGGTGCGCGGGATTTCGGCCTTGATGAAGGCGGCGAATTCCTCGCGGCTGCCGCCGCGGGGCTCCGCGCCGGCTTCCGCGAGCTTACTGCGCAGCGCCGGATCGGCAAGCACTTTGTTGACGGCGCGGTTGAGCTTGTCGAGCACCGGAGCGGGCGTGCCTTCGGGCGCGACCAGACCGTACCACGGCGCGATGTCGTAGCCGGCGTAGCCCTGTTCCGCGATCGTGGGAATCTCGGGCGCCAGCGCCGAGCGCTTGGCGTTGGACATGCCCAGCGCCAGCAGCGCGCCGCTCTTGGCCTGGGGCAGGCCGGTCATGATGGTGTCGAAGTACATCGAGACCTGGCCGCTGAGCAGCGCGGGGATGGCTTCGCCGGCGCCCTTGTACGGCACGTGCAGGATGTCGATGCCGGCCACGGACTTGAGCATTTCGCCCGCCATGTGCGAAGTCGTGCCGGTGCCGAACGAGGCGTAGGTCAGTTTGCCCGGGTTGGCGCGGGCGTAGGCCACCATTTCCGGCAAGGTCTTGAACGGCTGCGACGGATTGGCCAGCAGGATGTTGGGGGTGTACGCCACCATGGATACCAGCGCGAAGGCGTCGGGGTCGTAGGACAGGCGCTTTTGCAGGAAGCGGTTGGTCACGATGGCGGCGGGGCCGCCCATCAACAGCGTGTAGCCGTCGGGCGTTGCGCGTGCCACCGAAGCGCTGCCGATAGCAGCCGCGGCGCCCGGACGGGCTTCGACGACGAAGGGCTGGCCCAGTTCCGTCGACAGCGCGGCGCCCAGCTGGCGCGAAATCAGGTCGGTGGCGGAACCGGCCTGGAAGGGCACGACGATGCGCACCGGATGCTGCGGCCAGTCGGTCGCCTGGGCGCCCGCTTGGGCGGCAAAGGCCACGGCGGCGGCGCCTGCCAGCGCCCGGATGAAACGAAACTTCATGAATTCCCCTTGATCGCGTTATGGAGTGCGTGCAGGGATTAGACGCAAGCGGGCGCTGCAAGACCATTAGGATTTGCATCCATGGATCACTGGATCCAATTTGTGTTATTTTTGCGGTTATCTATCATGGCGGCTTTCGTGGGCCTATCCGTCGGCCCTAGCCCCGGGACTCCAATGCTGCAATTCCAAAAGACAGCCATCAGCGCCGAAGACGAGGCCTACCTGCATCTGCAGCGCGAAATCCGCCTGGGCCGCTACGCGCCCGGCCAGCGCCTGGTGCCCGAGGTGGTCGCGGCCGAAATCGGTACCAGCCGCATGCCGGTACGCGGCGCGCTGCGCCGGCTGGCCTCGGAAGGATTGGTCGAGATCCGCGCCAACCGCGGCGCGGTGGTGCGCGGCCTGAATCAGCAGGAAATGCTGGAAGTGTTCGAAATGCGGTCCGTGCTGGAAGGACTGGCCATGCGTAACGCGGTGCTGCACATGGGCGCCGAGCACATCCGCCGCCTGTCGCTGCTGCTGGAACAGCTGGAGCAGGGGCCGGGCGAACACCTGGACTGGATCACCGCGCATCGCGAATTCCACGAATACCTGTGCAGCTTCTGCCAGCAGCCGCGCCTGCTGCGCCAGATCTCGGAGCTGCATTCCGTCGTCGAGCCCTATATGCGCCTGTGGGTGGCCCAGCCCGGCCGCGTCCTGCGCGTGCGCGAATCGCACCAGGAATTGATCGCCGCGTTGCAGACGCGCGACCCGGCGCGTTGCGAAGCGGCCATGCGCCAGCATGTGCTGAACACGGTGCCCGCCCTGCAGGCGTTTCTGGAGCAGGCGGCCTAGGACGCGCGGCTTTGCTCTAGACTGGCGCCATCCTCTACGCGCCCGTCCCGTCATGACCGCATCCGCCGATCTCATCCGCCGCCTGGACCTGCTGCCGCACCCCGAAGGCGGTTACTACCGCGAAACCTATCGCGCCGCCGATGCCGTGACGCGCGGCGACGGCGCGCGCCGCTCGGCCAGCACCGCCATCTACTACCTGCTATGCGACGGCGCCTGGTCGACCTGGCACCGCATCCGGTCCGACGAACTCTGGCATTTCCATGCGGGCGGCGCGCTGCTTGTCCATGTGCTGGCGCCGGACGGCGCTTACCGCTGCCTGCGGCTGGGCGACGCGCTGAAGGACCCTGAGGCCGCGTTCCAGGCGGTCGTGCCGGCCGGCAGCTGGTTCGCGGCAGAGCTGGCCGACCCGGCCGGTTATGCGCTGGCCGGCTGCACGGTGGCGCCGGGCTTCGAGTTCAGCGAGTTCGAATTGGCCGACGCCGCCGACCTGCAACGGCTGTACCCCGCGCAGGCCGGATTGATCGCGCGCCTGGCCCGCTAGTCGGCGCCCTGTGCTTGCGGTTTTTTCCTGCGGGTGAACTTGGCCTCGCTTGCCAGTACGCCCGCCACGATCAGGCCGGCGCCTACCAACGCCAGCGCCGGGAGCCGGTCGCCGGCCAGGCGTCCCACGATGCCGCCCCACACAGGCTCGCCGGCATAGATGACGGTGGCCCGGGTTGGAGACACCGACTTCTGCGCCCAGTTCATGGTCAGCTGGATGATGGCGCTGGCCAGTCCCAGGCCGATGGCCGCGCCCGCCCACAGCCATGAGAATTCGGGCACCGCCTCGCCCATCACGGGCATCAGCGCGAACGACACCAGGCCTGCCGTCAACAACTGCACGAAGGTGACGCGGCGGCTGTCGACCTTCTTGGCATAGTGGCCGATCAGGATGATCTCCGCGGCGATCGCCGCGGCCCCGGCAAGCGTCGCCGCTTCGCCCACGCTGAAATTCAGCGCGCCCGCCTGCGGACCCGCCAGCAGGATCAGGCCCGCGAAGGCCAGCGCCACGCCCACCCAGCTCATCAGGCCTGGCGGCTTCTTCAGCACGGCCCATTGCAGCAGCGGCACGATGGGCACGTACATCGCCGTGATGAAGGCGGACTGGCTGCTGGTGATGGTCTGCAAGCCGTAGGTCTGCAGGAAGTAGCCCAGGAACAGGGCGCAGCCGATGGCGATGCCGGCGCCGACCTCCTGGCGGGTGATCGCAGCCATGTGCTTGCGGAACATCAGCAGCGCCATCAGGCCGGCGATGGTGAAACGCACGCCCACGAAGAACAGCGGTCCGCTGTGCTGCATGGCGATGTGGATGATGAGGAAGGTGCTGCCCCACAGCATGGTGACCAGCACCAGCGCGATTTCCTGGCGGGACAGGGCGAACATCGAGGTCTTGGACTTCACGGTCTGCTTCGGGCGCGACGAAATGGCGAGCACTATACAGCGCTTCGGTGACCGCTCACCGAACAGATTCCCCGATTCCGGGCGGAGCAGGCATATAGCCAGGAGTAATATGACGCGTCCGGCGTCGTCAGGCCGCCGGAGACGACAAGCCGGTGCACGCCTCGTTCTTCCCGCTCCCGCCGCGCCTTTTTGGGCGGCGCTGGCGAACCTGGGCGCGCCAAGCGGCCACAAGAAGATATTGAGGAGAAGCGCAAGTGGAGAAGCAAGAGTCGGGCGGCTGGTATTTCGGCTGGAACATCGTAGGCGCCGCTACGGTACTCACCCTGTTGACGGTCGGCCTGCGCATGGGGGTCGGGCCATTCTTCCTGCCCATCGCGGACGCCCTGGGCTTCACGCGCAGTACGCTGTCCGGCATCGTCGCGATCGGCATGCTCTGCTATGGGCTGGCCATGCCGGTAGCGGGTTATCTGGTCGGCACGCGCGGCACCCGCTTCGTGCTGCTGACCGGCACCGCCATCGTCGTGTTGTCGATCATCTGGACGGTCTACGCGCGCGGCCCCATCGAATTCCTGCTGTCCTTCGGCGTGGCGCTGTCCATCGGCCTGGGCTTCACCAGCCCGGTAGCGTTGACGCCGGTGATCAGCCGCTGGTTCACGCGCCAGCGCGGCATGGCGCTGTTCTTCCTGTCCACCGGTTCCATGGCCGGCATCGCGCTGATGACGCCGACCCTGACCTTCGCGATCTCGGCCGTGGGCTGGCAGGAAACGCTGCTGGGCTTCGCCGCGCTGTTCGCGCTGCTGACCGTGCCGATGGCGCTCTTCGTCATGCGCGATGAGGCGCCCGAGCACACCGACCTGCTGCCGCACCAGATCATCGACAAGGCGGGACCGGCCAAAGCCGCGGCGAAGCAGCCTGCGCCCAACGTGCGCGCGGCGCTTAACTCGCTGCCGTTCTGGCAGGTGGCGCTGGGCCTGTTCGCCTGTGGTTTCAGCATGAACCTGCTGGGCACGCACGGCGTGCCCATGCTGATGGACCATGGCTTTGACGCCACCACCAGTTCGCTGGGCATCGGCCTGATCGGCCTGGTCGCCATCTTCAGCACCCTGGTGCTGGGGCGCATGTCCGACCAGGTCGAACGGCGCGCCATCCTGGCCGCGATCTATCTCGTGCGCGGGCTGGGTTTCTTCGCGCTGGTCATGGTGGGCGCGCATTGGGAACTGTACGCCGCGGCCACCCTGGGCGGCATCGCGTGGGCTGGCAGCATCGCCCTGTCGTCGGCCATTCTTGCCGACGTCTACGGCGTGCGGCTGGTGGGCGTGCTTTACGGACTGGTCTACCTGGGCCACCAGGTTGGCGGCATGATCAGCTCATGGCTGGGCGGCTGGGCCTATGAGACCTTCGGCACGCATTGGGTGGCCTTCGGGGCAGCGGGCGCGCTGCTGTTGGCGGCGGCCCTGATTTCCTTGCGCCTGCCGGCGCGGGGCCTGCCGCGCGCGGTAGCGGTGGCCGGCCGTTGATCCCCGCGGACTGTGGGCGATGCCGTCCGCAGCGTTTGCCATCGCATCCGTGACGCCGGATGCGATGGTCTCCAGGACCGTCCTAGCGGTCCTTCAGCAGCGATACCAGTTCCGGCACGTAGCGGTCGCCGCCGCCCTGAGTGACGGCCTGGTCGAACGTGTGCTGCACGGCCGCGCCGATTTCCCGTACCGCGCCCGTTTCCGCGGCCATGGTGTTGTAGTAGGACAAATCCTTCTGCGCATTCGACATGAAGAACCGCAGCGAGGACGGATCCTGTTCCAGCAGGTAAGGCTTGATGCGTTCCAGCGCCACGCCGCCGCCGCCGCCCTTGGCCAGCACGTCGGCGAACACCGCCGGATCGATCTCCGCGCGCAGCGCGCAAGCCGCGGCTTCCGACAGCAGCGCGACCACGCCCAGCGACACGTAGTTGTGCAGCAGCTTCATGCGGTGGCCGGCGCCGATCGGGCCGGCATGCGTGATGTTCTCGGCGAAGCAGGCCAGCAGCGGCTTGCATTCCTCGAACAGCGCGGCGTCGCCGCCCACCAGCAGATTGAGCCGGCCCTCGGCGGCTTCCTTGGGGGTGCGCGTCATCGGCGCATCGAGGAAGCGGCCGCCGGATTCCGTTACGGCCTGCGCCACCTTGACGGTGGAAGAGGGGATCGCCGTCGAGCAATCGATGATGACCGTACCGGGACGCAAGCCCGCCAGCACGCCGCCCTCGGACAGCAGCACGGCCTCGACCTGCGGGCTGCCGGTAACGCAGAGGATGATCACGTCAGACTGGGCCGCCAGCGTGGCGCCATCGGTCACGCTGGTTGCGCCCGCGGCCTTCAGCGCGTCCAGGGGCTGATTGCCCGGGTGCTCAAGCACGGTCAGCGCGTGCCCGTGCTTGACCAGATTGCTTGCAATGCCATGGCCCATGAGGCCGATACCAACCATGCCGACTTTCGCCATCTTCCACTGCTCCTGCCATGTAGGGGTTTGTTATGGCGTAAATCTTACTCTGACTTGCGGATCGTCCGCGCCGCGATCACAGGTCTGCGGATAGCGGTGCCGGCAGCAGACTTCTTTGCGATACTCGAGGTATTCCGCGTGAAAAAACCAGGCTTGAGCATGACAGACTCCATTCCTTCCGGTTTCGCGCCTTGGCGCCCCAGCAGCCCCTTCATGGAACATCTGGCCGACCTCGGCGCGCTCTACAAGCGCGATGCCGATTGCGTCCTGGCCCTGCGCGTGGGGATGGCGCACACCAATATGCACGCCATCGCCCACGGCGGCCTGCTCGCCACGCTGGCCGACAGCGCGCTGGGCCATACCATCGCCGAGCAGGCGCAGGCCTCGGTGGTCACGGTGCAGATGTCGGTGGAATACTTGAACCCGGTCAAGCCCGGGGACTGGCTCGAAGCCCATGTCCGCATCGACAAGCAGGGCCGCCGTCTGATCTACGCCACCTGCCTGCTGCAGGTCGAAGGCCGCGTCATGCTCAAGGCCAACGCGGTCTTCGCGGTGCGCGCCGCGCCCGCGCCGGCTTCCGACGGTTGAGCTTCCTGCGGGTCTACAAGTAAGGCGTAGCCAGCCAGATCACCTTGTTGCGCAGGCGCTTGGCGAACGGCGCGCGCAGCAGGTTCTCCAGCGTCTCGCGCTGGCCCTGCGCGATCAAGTCGTCGACCCGCGCGCCGATCCAGCGCGCCACGCCTGGATCGTAGATTTCAGTATCCAGCTCGAAGTTCAGCCGCAGGCTGCGCGGATCCAGGTTGGACGAACCCACATAGGCCCAGGCGTCGTCCACCGTCATCAGCTTGGAGTGGTCGAACGCGCCGTGCGAACGCCAGACCCGGCAGCCCGTGCGCACCACCTGGTCCAGCTGGGCCGTCATCGCGTAGTCCACCAGCCGCAGGTTGTTCTTCCCGGGAATCACGATGTCCACCACCACGCCGCGCCGCGCGGCCGTGGCCAGCGCGCCGATCAGCGTCTGGTCCGGCAGGAAGTAGGGCGACTGGATGCGCACGTGGCGCTGCGCCACCGCCAGCGCGCCCAGCAGCATGTTGTGCGTGCTGCCCAGCGCGCGGTCCGGGCCGGACGGCACGCAGCGCATCGGCACGTCGCCCGTCGGCGGCAAGGCCTCGGGATCGAACCAGGGCCTGGCCGGCAGGGATTCGTGCGTCGTGAAGTTCCAGTCGTGCGCAAACACCGACATCAGCTGCGTCACGATCGGTCCTTCCACCCGGAAGTGCGTATCGCGGTTGGTGCCATCGCCCGCCAGCGCGCTGACGAAGGCCGCGCGCACGTTCATTCCGCCGGTAAAGCCCAGGCGTCCGTCCACCACCAGCACCTTGCGGTGGCTGCGCAGGTTGGCATAGGGCATGCGCAGCACCCCCAACGGATTGGTCATGAAGCGCGCCACCGGCACCCCGCCGCGCGACAGCATGCGCACGATGGGCGGGCGCGAATACTTGGAACCGATGGCGTCGATCAGCACCCGCACCTCGACCCCGCGCTCGCGCGCCTCGATCAGCGCCTGCGCCATCTCCCGCCCGATCGCGTCGTTGTCGAAGATATAGCTCTGCATCGCCACCGCGTGGCGCGCTTCGCGGATCGCCTGCAGCATCGCCGGATAGGCCTCGTCACCGCCGGCCAGCGGCCGCACCGCGTTGCCGCCCAGCAGGCGGAAGCGGCTGACGCGGTCGCCCAGCACCTTCAGCGACGCGAACTGCTGGCCCGAGATCGGCGCCACGTCCACCGGCGCGGTCTCGACCTGCTCCGCATCCACCACCATCGCCTCATCGCGCTGCTGCGACAGCCGCGTCTTGCGGATCCGGTTGATGCCCGCCACGAAATAGAACAACGCGCCGAACAGCGGCGAAAACAGCGCCACCCCCACCCAGCCTATGGCCGCCCGCACGTCCTGTTTGGTCATCGCGGCATGCACCGCCGCGCCCGTTCCGGCCACGATGCTGATGGCAAACACCAGATGGGGCCAGTAATCGATCAAGATTGCGTGTATGCGGTCCATGGCGATGGCGTAAGCGCGGCCTCCGTAGCTGATCAATGGCGAAGGATAGCAAGGTGGCCCGCGCTGGCAAGTGGGCCGGCGGGGCCGGTTTCACACGGATTAAAAAAACGTGCTAGAATTCGGCCTCTTCGTTGTTGAGCAGCTTTCAAAAGCAGCGCAGCAAGGAAGAAAAGCAGTATCAGAGGTGGCTGTAGCTCAGTTGGTAGAGTCCCGGATTGTGATTCCGGTTGTCGTGGGTTCGAGCCCCATCAGCCACCCCAAAGAATTCAATGAAGATAAGGCACTTTCGCGAAAGCGAAGTGCCTTTTTTCATTTGCTGGCGCTTTACGCTTTCGGCGCATCTTGCGCTTCGCTTGCTCCGCAAGCGCGGGCTGAATTCCAGTCAAGAAAAAGCCATCCGGAGATGGCTTCTACGACTACCCGCAAGGCGAGGCCCCGAGACTTTCCATCACTCAGCCCGCCACCGCCCCGCCTCATCATCCCGCAATCTTGCCCCCGCCCACACAACCCGCCCCAACACTCGCACCGATGCCCCGTTCTCCAGCGGGATGTCATCGTGCAAGGGATTGAACGACCGCGCCACCCATTGCCCGGTTAGCCGTTCCCGGGCCACCGTCTTCACGATCATCTTGCCGTCGTAGTTGATGGCATAGACCCCGCCGGCGGCGATGTCCTGCAGCGTCAGGCTTTCGTTGGGGACCACCAGCAACGCAGCGCCGTCGCGGATGACGGGCTCCATGCTGTCGCCCTTCGCATACACCACGCGGCCTCGGCCGTTGTCCGCGCCTACCGACCTGAGGAAAGACTTGCGGAACTGGATCATGCCGGTCTGTTCTTCGGCATGGTTTTCGATGGGGTCGCCCGCAGCCAGGCGCACGTCGGACAGTTCCGGGACCTTCTCGAATCTGTCGTTGGCCGCGGGCGGTTCACCCACGCCCACATTGGCGACCACGCCTTTCTGGGTGCTGATCCGGACCCTGCCTTCGCGTTCGGTCTGGCGCGTGGTCTTGCCGCCTTCCCAGGGCGCTGCAGGCAGGCCATCGATGCGCATGGGGAACTCGTCTCGGGACAAGTAGGTGTCCACCAGCGAGTCGCTGCGCAGGACCGTCGGCATTTGTGGCGCGGCGGTAGCAGGGGAGACGTCAATCCCCAGCTTCAATTGCGCGATTGCCAACGCAATCGCGCCCTGCAATTTGTTCAGCTGATCCGGGGGCAATGCCCGCACCTGTTCTTCCGGGATGCCGGGGAAGGGCCACGGAGGGGGCGCCGGCACCGCTGCGGCCAGGGATCCATCGCTCGCAGGCAGTTTCGGGGCGGTGCCGTCATATAGCCATTGCGCGTTCACGCGCAGCAGCGGGGCGACCTTGATGCAGGTCGCCATATCCATGCCGTTGGACCCATTGAACCAATGCGTCGCCGCGCCGGAAGAGGCGCCGGCTGCCTTCCATAGGTCTGTCTTGGTAAGGCGCGGTTCGGCCGCGTCCGCCCGGCGGGCCGCTTCCTCGTTGAACGCCTGTGTGATTCGCTTCTGAAAGGTCATCTTAGGATGCTAAACAAAAACAATCTTAGTTGGCTTGCATTTAGAATCTTAGCATTCTAAGATTTAAAAAATGATAGCGAGGTAAGACTGGCGGGGATGCAAAAACACGCATGAACTACTACAGCCACAACATCGGTGATTACGCGCAGGCCACGGCGCATCTGAGCTTGCTTGAAGATGCCATCTACAGCCGCCTGCTGCGCCGGTACTACGCCGAAGAGCAGCCCATCGTGGACAACCTGCAGCAGGTATTCCGGTGGGTGGGGGCCCGTAGCGAAGAAGAAAGAGAGGCGGCCGCGCAGGTGCTGGCCGAGTTCTTCGTGTTGCGCGATGGCCATTGGCACAACAAACGGGCGGACGTGGAGATTGCCGCGTATCACGTCAAGGCCGAGACTGCCAAGGCCAACGGCCGGCGAGGCGGCCGGCCCAGGCTGGCAGAGCGCAATCCGGAACAACCCAGCGGGTTTCCCATGGGTTTCGACGAGAAACCCGGCCATGGCCCGGCAGATGGCGGATCGGAAGCTAACCAAGAACCAGGAACCAAGAACCAGGAACCAAAAGAACACACCTCCCGCAAGCGGGGGACCGGATTCGACGCGTCCGTGATCGAACTGCCGGATTGGCTGGACCGCGAGGACTGGGTCAGTTGGATTGCCGACCGCAAGGCGCGCAAAAAGCCGGTGACGCAGGAGGGCGCCAGGCGTCAGCTGCAACAGCTTGCCGCCTATCTGGCCGCAGGGCATCCGCCAGGGGCCGTGATCGCGAACAGCATCGCGGGCGGGTACCAGGGCCTCTTCCCTCCGCGCACGCCTGCTACAGCGGGCCATCCGGCAGGCAGGGCGCAACGCCTGGCCGACTGGACCGAGGAGCTGCGAGAAGTACTGGCCGACGACGGCCGGCCGCGCGAGCGGTTCATGGGGACGATAGATGCAACCCGCTGACATCCCTTCCGCCGCCATGGGCGCGCTGGTGGTCAATGAAATGCTGCTGATGTACGGCGCCAAGTTCGCGCAGCAATGGCAGGGCCTGACTGCCCGTGAACTGAAGGATTCATGGAACCAGAAATTGGCGGGCCTGGACGAGGTGCAGGTGCGTCGCGGCCTGGTCGCCTGCCTGACCCAGGAATGGCCGCCGACGCTACCGCAGTTCATCAAATTATGTTGCCCGTGGATGGTTCCCGAAGTGGCCTATCACGAGGCCGTGCGTGGCTTGTCCGCGCGCAGGCGCGGCGAGCCCGGTGTCTGGTCGCATCCGGCGGTGTACTGGGCCGCGGTGGGCGTCAGCACGGTGGATCTGCTGGGCTGCACCTACGGCGCCATCAAGGCGCGCTGGGAGAAGACGCTGAACGAGGAGCTGGCGAAGGGCGTGTGGGCGGATATCCCGCTGCCTCGTCCAGCGCTGCCCGCGCCCGGCCAGACGCTGGCCACGCGCGCCGAGGCCGAGGCGGCACTCAAGAAGATGGGCGCGCAAAAGGTGCTGCGGGACCGTGGGTGCCCGCCTCGGAGCTGGATCGAAAAGTGGGATGCGCGCATTGCGCGCGGCCACCACCCGAGCAAGGGCATCGCCGACATGCTCAAGCGCGCCAAGGGCGAAAGCCAGGATACGGAGGGCCGTCTGCAGAACGGTTCCAGCGGCAAGACAGGTAAACAATGCGAGGTGGCTGATGAGTAAATTGACGGGTGACGATCTGATCTGGAACTGGGCCCGCTGGACCTGGTCCGGCGCTACGGTGGGAAACATGGAGGTGTACCTTTCCGAAGAGGAGGACTACCGGCCCATCAACCATCACCACGCCATGGAGGTCGAGGCGATGCATGCCGCGCTGCCCTGGCACGAGCGCATGATCATCATTGCCGAATACCCGCAGAAGAATGTGATGTTCGGCCAGCTGGATGGCCGCGCGCGCCGCGCCAAGGCGCTGGACTGGATTGCCGATACGACCGGCGTGGCCCTGACCGAAACCGAATACAAACTGTACCTGGGTCTTTTCCGCAGCCTGGTGGAAAGGAGGCTGGCGTGAAGTACGCACACGAGGTGATGGATCTGATGGCCTGCTATCCCGGCCGCTCATTCCGTTTGATGGAGCTGGTCCGTCATGTGTCGCGCGGCCGGCCTTTGTCTGTTCCTGAAAAGACGCGCCTGCAAAGAGGCATCCAGCGGGCCATGGATGCGCTGCAGGATACCGGCAGCGTGCTGATTCAAGAGCCCGAGAAAGGCGGGCACGGGCGAACCTACGTGTGGCGTGTGACGGTTCCGTCACAAGACCGCGCCCCATAGGTCACACAATCGGTCACAATGGGTCCGGGGCATTGCGCCCCAAGCAAATGCAGCCCTGGCCACGCGCCGGGGCTTTTTGTTTTGGGCGCGTGGCCCCGGCTTTTTCACTGCTGGGGCAGGGGTCGAACTTCTTTGCACTGCATGTGACGGAACCGTCACAAGACCCCGCCCCAACGGTCACGCAATCGGTCACAATTTGTCCGGGGCATTGCGCCCCTGACAAATGCAACCTCGAAATGCAGCCCCGGCCACGTGCCGGGGCTTTTGCATTTGGGCGCGATGTTTCGGCGCCAGTCTTCTTCAGCAGGAATCCAACTCCATGAGCGTTCAGATCAGCATCACTGAAAACCAGCTGGTAGAGGACCTCGCCGCATTCTTCAAGACCTTGGTCGACTGCGACGTTGTCCGCGGTCTACCCGGTTGGGTTCCCGCGCCACCGCGCGAGTGCGTCGTCATCACTCCGCTGGCGGCGCAGGGACTTTCCGTGCCGGTCATGGCCTATGCCGATCCGTCGCCCGCGGCGGGGAAGCGGATCATGACCCAGGCCACGCAATGGTCTGCCCGCGTGGATGGCTACGGGGCGCGGGCCCTGGACCTGGCGCTCACGCTCTCGATCGCCCTGCGCAGCCAGTACGGGTGCGAGTTCCTGGGGAATCTGGGACGAACTCAGCCGCTGTACGCGGGCGAGCTCAAGCAAGTGCCCTTCGAGAGCGGGGAAAGCCAGATCTTCGAGCGGTGGTGGTTCGACGCCGTCCTGCAGTTCAACCCTTCCATCAGCATGCCGCAGCAGTTTGCGGATCACCTTCACGTGGGCCTCATCGAGGCCGACACCACCTACCCTACGGGAGCTTAATCCTATGTCCATTCCCGCCAGTGAAATCGTCCAGGTAGTGCCTGGCGTGATCTCCGCCGGCGGATCGGCGCTCGATTTGAACGGCCTGATCCTGACCCACGATACCGCCGTCCCCATCGGCACCGTCCAGAGTTTCGCGACCCCGCGCGACGTACAGCGCTTCTTCGGTCCGACCTCGACCGAGGCCGCCCTGGCCGACGTCTACTTCAACGGCTTCGACAACTCGACCCGCAAGCCGGGCAATCTGTTGTATGCCCAGTATCCGGCGGCAGCGGTTTCCGCCTATCTGCGCGGCGGCTCGATGGCCGCGGTGACGCTGACCCAGCTGCAGGCGCTGTCCGGCATCCTGACGGTGACCGTGGACGGCGTGGCGAAGACCTCCGCCAGCATCGACCTGTCGACGGCAACGAGCTTCTCGAACGCCGCCACGATCATCGAAGCCGGGTTCACCGCCATGGGCGCCACCTGCACCTACGATGCGCAGCGTGCCGCTTTCGTGATCGTCTCGGCCACCGATGGCGTCGCCAGCACGATCTCCTATGGCAGCGGCACCCTCGCGTCGGGCTTGAAGCTGACGCAGGCCGCTGGCGCCAAGGTGTCGCTGGGTGCCGCGGCCGGCATTCCAGCGGTGGACATGGGCCGGATTACCGACCTGACCCAGAACTGGGCGGCGTTCATGACGACCTTCGAGCCCGATACGGCCGGCAAAGTGGCGTTTTCGGCGTGGACGAATGCCCAGGGCGACCGCTACGCCTACGTCGGCTGGGACACCGATATCACCGCTACCCAGCAGGGCAACACGTCCAACTGGGCGGCTGTCGTAAGCGCCAATGAATACTCGGGCTCCGTGCCGGTCTACAAGGACGTGCTGCATGCAGCCTTCGTCCTGGGCGCCGTTGCATCGCTCGACTTCGAACGTACCAACGGCCGCGCCACCCTGGCGTTCAAGGGCCAGTCGGGCCTCGCGTTCTCCGTGACTGACGCGACCACCGCTCAGACGCTGATCGACAACGGCTACAACTTCTACGGCGACTACGCCACCAGCAACGACCGCTTCCGCTTCCTGTACCCGGGCCAGATCAGCGGCAACTGGAAATGGGTCGACACCTACGTCAACCAGATCTGGTTGAACGCGGCGTTCCAGCAAGCGCTGATGACGCTGCTGACCCAGGTGAACGCCATTCCCTACAACATCGACGGCTACACGCTGATCGATGCTGCCTGCCTGGACCCGATCAACGCCGCGGTCAACTTCGGCGCCATCCGCGCCGGTGTGACGCTGTCGAGCCAGCAGAAGGCGCAGATCAACAGCCAGGCCGGCGTGGATATCTCCGACACGCTCCAGACCCGCAGCTGGTATCTGCAGATCAAGGACGCGACGCCGCAGGTGCGAGAGGCCCGCGGCACCCCGCCCATGACGTTCTGGTACCTGGACGGCGGTTCCGTCCAGCAGATCACCCTGGCCTCGCTGGCCATTCTTTAAGGATTCAACATGGCGACTTTGACCAGTGCCAACTCGGTTCTGATGCTTGCGGTGGGCGGCGTTTTTCCGGTGCCGCAGAAGATCGAGGGCTACGCTTCCGACAGCGCCTTTACCTTCGAGGCTGCCAAGCCCGCGCAGGTAACCATGGGCGTGGACGGCCGCATGTCGGCCGGCTACGTGCCGGTTCCCCGCGTGCAGATCATCACGATCCAGCCCGACTCCCCGTCCATGCGCGTCTTCGAGATCTGGATGGCAGCCAGTGAAACGGCCCGCGAAGTGTTCTATGCACACGGCACCCTCAACATCCCGTCGATCGACCGCAAGTACACGCTGACCCGCGGCGTGCTGACGCAGATTCCGCCGGCGCCGGATGCCAAGGCGATGCTCCAACCCATGGCGTTCCAGATCACCTGGCAGAACGTCTCTCCGGCGCTGGTGTGACATGGCCAGAAAGCAAATAACCCTGACCATCGGCGCCGAAGGGCGCGACAAGGGCAAGGTGTTCATCCTGACGGAGCTTTCTGCCTACGACGCCGAGGAATGGGCCGGTCGGGCGCTGTTTTCGTTGATGAACGCCGGGGTGGAAATCCCGGACAACATCGCAGAGGCCGGGCTGGCCGGCGTGGCCGCCATGGGCATGAAGGCCATCGCCAAGCTGCCTTTCGAGAGCGCCAAGCCGCTGCTGGAAAAGATGATGGATTGCGTCCAGATCCAGCCCAGCCCGAACGTGACGCGCGAGCTCATGTCAGGCGACATCGAGGAGGTGGCGACCCTGTTCACGTTGCGCAAGAAAGTCCTGGGCTTGCACCTGGATTTTTTTACGGCCGCCGTCCCATCGACTTCGGGCTCCAAGTCCACGACGGCGGCGCGCGCCTGATTCGCTACGCCAATATCCCCCGGATCATTGGCGTGGTGATTTCCCGGCACCCGGGCCTGCTGCACGACCTGCAGACGGTCTACGGTGCCGAAGACCTGTACAACCTGCTTGAGGTGATTGCGGTGGACGCACACAACAGGCGCGTCCTAGCTGAACCGAGGTAATTGCATGGCCACCATCATCGACGCCTTGCTCGTCACCGCGGGTTTCGATCCGAAGCGTTTTGCGGCGGATAGCTACTCCGGTGCGGCCGGTCTGAGCCAAACGGCCCAGAATCTGGATATGAGCACCGAGCGGCTGTCCGCGTGGCAGAAGGCGGCCGAGCGGGCAGGCGGAACTGCGGAAGCCATTTCCGCCCAATTGAGGGAATCCTCGGTCGAGGTAGCCAGATTCAACCGCGGATCCGCCGCGGACTCGCTACCCGGGTTCTTCCGCAACGGCGGCAATGTCGGCGACCTCAAGGACGGGAACACCTACCTTCTGGCTAGGTCGAGGATCATTGCCGATCTTTACCAGAAGGACAGGGCCCAGGCCGCGCTGGCCGCCCAGGACATGGGTATCAACGAGGGCCTGTTCAATCTGTTCAAGCGCGGGCCCGATGAGCTCGAGCGGTTGCTTCAGGTCCAGGAGAAGCGCGCCGCCATCTCCGGTAGCGATGCGCAAGCTGCCTCGCAGCTGCGCGACCGTTACCTGGATCTGCGCGATACCTTTGAATCGGTGAGCGTCAAGGTGCTGCTGGCGCTCATGCCGGCGTTCGAGCGGCTTATCTCGCTCGCACAGGGCTGGGGCGATTATCTGCTTGAGAACCGAGACGAAATCGTCGAATGGGTCGACGGCGCGGCGCAGGCCATCGTGAAGTTCATTGATGCAGTCGATTCGGCGGCGCAGGCGGTGGGAGGATGGCAAAACGTCCTGCTAGCGCTGGGGGCGCTCAAGATTCTTTCCTGGGCAAATTCGCTGCTGAGCCTGGCATCTGCCTTGGGGGCCGTGGCTACGGCTCTCGGAACCCTTGGTGGCGCCGGCGCGGCGCGTGGACTGGGTGCGTTGAGAGGCTTGGGACCTGCGGCGTTGAGAGCGGCAGGACCTGTCGCGGCAGGCATCGCATTGTTGTTCAATAGCAAGGACACGAACGTAGGCGAAGCCGAATTTCTGGCAGCAAGGGACAATCCCGCGCTGAGGAGTAAAGAGGTTCTCGATGCGGTCAGGTACTTCGAGTCCAAGAAGGACTACACCCGGGAGGCGGCCGTGGGGGTGGTGGCCAACCTGCAGGCCCAAAGCAACCTGGACCCCAGGGCCGTGGGCGCTGATGGCGTTTCCGCCGGCATCGGACTATGGAATCCGCGACGCCAGGCCGACTTCAAGCGCATATATGGCATGGACCTGCGCGAGTCCACGGTTGAACAGCAGCTGGATTTCGTCGCCAGTGAGTTGGAGAGCACCAGGCGCAGGGCGGGAGTACATCTGGCCGCTGCCACCACCCCGGCCCAGGCCAGCGTGGCCGTGTACCGCCACTTCGGATTGAACAAGTCCGAAGGGGCCAGCTCAAGCGAAGAGCGCAAGCTCGCAGCCGCTGCCGGGGCAATTTATGGGACGCTTTTCCTCGAAGATCAGGAACGAGGCGCCGCAGCTGCAGCTATGACGGTCGCGGCAGCCCAAGCCAGCGCTGCCGCCATCCCGAGCAGCACCGCAACCACCAGCAATACGTCCGAAACCCATATCCACGGCCCCATTACGGTTATGACGCAGGCGACGGACGGCGAGGGAGTCGCTCGCGATTTGGGGCGTGTGGGGCGCTCCCAGAATCTCGTCCAACAAGGCAATACGGGGATGTTCTGATGCCGCTTATTCCTTTTCCCGATGTTCCGAGCAGTCCGGGCGTCCCCGCAGTCTTCCGCGCCGCGTTCCTTCCTTCGGTCTCCGAACCGGCAAGCTTCGAGCTTGCGGCGCTGACCGACAGGATCTTCGGTCCTCCTCGCTGGGGGCTGTATGGCGTCGATGGGCGGCAGATGCTGGTCTTCGAGACGTTCCTTGGAATTACCTTCAATCAGAGCGGTCAGATATCCAGCCATCCGGTTGAGCAGGGCGGATTCTCGTCCTTCAACAAGGTCGATGCGCCGTTCGAAGCGACCATCAAGCTGGCGCATGGCGGCGATCCAGTGTCACGCAAAGTCATGTTGTCCGTGCTGGAGCGCATCGTCGGCGGCACGGAGCTGTACTCAGTGGCGACGCCAGAGATCGTCTATCCGTCGGCCAACCTGGTGAAGTACTCATACACCCGCGCCGACAAGAACGGCTCCAGCCTCCTGATCGTTGAACTGACTCTGCAGGAAGTCCGGCAGACGGCCGTCCAGCTATCGCCGGCCACGCGGGACCCCAGCGGCGCGAATGAAGTGAGCAATGGCCAGGTACAGGCGTTCGAGATTGACGCCTATCCCCGGCGCGATCAGAACAAGGTGGCCGATTTGGAGCCGATCCAATGAAGAGAATTCCCTTGAGGCCCGTTCCCGCGCAAACGCTCAGCGTCGTGCTGTCCGGGCAGAACTGCCAGATCGCCGTCTACCAGAAGTCGACCGGACTTTATCTGGATCTTGAACTCGACAATGCGCCCATCGTGACGACGGTGCTTTGCCATGACCGGGTACGGCTGCTGCGGTCTGCCTACCTGGGCTTCGTCGGCGATCTGGTTTTTGTGGACACCCAGGGCCACGCCGACCCGCGGTATCAGGATCTCGGTTCGCGTTTCGTCCTGGCATACCTGGAGCCTTTGGAACCATGAACTTCATCAAACGCCGGCTGGACGTGACCATCAGCCTGGGCAAGGGGGAGTTCGGCGATGAGCAGGGACCGGATGTGACGCTCAGCGGCTACAGGATGACGGTGGATATTCCTCTCCATACCGTATTCGAAAACAGTCCAATGACCCTGCAGATCCACGGACTGAATCAAGACCTGATGAACAAACTGACGACGATAGGACCCGTCATGACGGAGCGCCGGGGAAAGAATCTTGTCCGGATCGACGCAGCGGGAGACTCGGGTGTTCCCTGCGTGGTCTACGAAGGAGACATCGTCGAGGCCTGGGGTGGTTACGGAATGGGGGCAGAGGGCAAGGCGGCCGCGGGGGGCGTATTCACAGTCAAGACCGAGGTGGCCGGGGCCAGGCAGGTAAAGCCCGCATCCGCCAGGTCGTTTCCCGGTGCGAAAAAGGCGCAAGAAATCATGTGTGATATCGCCAAATCGATGGGATACAAGGGCGAAAAAAGCGGGGAGGACTATGTGTTGGCCGACCCCTATTTTTCCGGAACCGACATGGACCAATTGCGCAGTTGCGCGAAGGCCGCCCGGGTCAACTTCACGATAGACCGCGGCGTCCTGTCGGTCTGGCCGGAGGGCGGATACAGAAAGGGCGATCCGATTCTCGTGGCGCCGGAAACGGGGTTGATCGGATATCCGGCGTTTACGAGCAAGGGGCTCCAACTGACGACGCTCTACAACCCGCATCTCGGATTGGGAAAAAGAGTGCAGGTCATCAGCACCGTCGAACCCGCGCATGGCGAGTGGATCATTGTGAGCTTGTCCCACAAGCTGGAGGCAGAGGTGCCTGGCGGCGTCTGGCAGTCGATGGCCGTATGCAAAAGGAATCTCAATGGCTAAGCAATACGGATACGCAGGGCTGGCGCAAGCCGGACAGGGCGACAGCGAGTTCGGCGCCTTGCAGTTCCTGATCAGCCAGGCCCTGAATCGAGTCAGTACCGCGACGCTGGTCAAGGTGGTGTCGGTGACGAATGCAGGCGGGCTGTCGCCCGTGGGCTTCGTCGATGTGCAGCCGCTCGTCAACCAGCTCGATGGGGCCGGCAATGCCGTGCCGCATGGGGTCCTGCATCGTCTTCCCTACTTTCGCCTTCAGGGCGGAGCGGACGCCGTCATCCTGGACCCGAAGGTCGGGGACATCGGGATGGCGGCTTTCGCGAATCGGGACATCTCGCTGGTGAAGACCTCGAAGGCGCAGAACAACCCCGGTTCCTGGCGTTCCCACGACATGGCGGACGGGCTGTATTTCGGCGGTCTGCTGAATGGAACCCCGGTGCAGTACGTGCAGTTCACGGCGGACGGCATACACATCGTGTCGCCCTCCAAGGTGACGGTGGCCGCGCCCAATATCGAACTGAACGCCAGCGCGCAGTGCGCATTGAATTCTCCACGGATCGTGCTGAACGGGACGGTGCAACAAGGCGGTGGATCCTTCGGCGGCACGTCTACCTGGCAGGGCGACATGCACACGCTGGGTACGCTGCGCAACAACGGCAAGGACGTGGGCAGCACCCACACGCATTCCGGCGTGCAGAGCGGGCCGGCAAACACAGGAGCGCCCAATTGAACACGATGCTGCTAGACCGGACGGCCTGGGACCTGGTGCTCGACGCCGCGGGGAATATCGCACTGGCGTCCAAGCCCTACGCCGTGGCGCAAGACGTCGCCAGCGCCATCAAGCTCTTCAAGGGGGAGCTGTTCTACAACACCGCCTCGGGCGTTCCGTACTGGGAAGAATTCCTGGGCCATCAGCCGCCGCTGGCGCTGGTGCGGGAACACGTCCGGCGAGCCGCGCTCACTGTCCCGGACGTGGCCGACGCGGGCTGCACGCTGACCTCCTATACCGACCGCGCCCTGGCGGGCTATGTCGCAATCACCCTGCAAGACGGAACGACGCAAACCGTCAGCTTCTGAGGAAACCATGCCGAACATCTCGAAAGTGCCGCGCGTGCAGTTCACGCCGGAAGGGCTGGTGCTGCCCAACGAATCCGCCATCCTTGCCGGCGTCCTGTCTGACATGGACGCGGCCTTCGGTGGCGGGCTGAATCCCGCGCTGGAAACGCCCCAGGGCCAGCTGGCCTCCAGCACCACCGCCATCATCGGCGACAAGAACAACGAGTTCGCGTCCTACGTGAATCAGGTCGACCCGGCTTATGCGCAAGGGCGGATGCAGGACGCCATCGGGCGGATCTACTTCCTGGACCGCAAGCCCGGTACGCCCACCGCCGTCATCGCCACCTGCACGGGCCTGGCGGGCGTGACGATACCGGTGGGCGCGCGCGCGCAGGCGGTGGATGGCAATCTGTACCTGTGCACGCAGGCGGGAACGATACCGGCCAGCGGACGCGTCGACCTGCCATTCGCCTGCTCGGTCGACGGGCCGGTGGATTGCGCGCCTGGCGCACTGAACCAGATCTATCAGGCCATTCCCGGTTGGGACTCGGTGTCGAACGCGGATGCCGGGACGGTGGGCAGCCATGTGGAAAGCCGGGCCGAGTTCGAGGAGCGCCGGCGGCAGTCGGTGGCGCTGAACGCCCGCGGCTCGATCCCCGCAATCTACGCCAACGTGGCGAACGTGGAGGGCGTCATCGACGCCTACGTGACGGAGAACGATCTCTCCGTGCCGAAGACGGTAGGCGGCGTCGTCCTGCGTCCACACTCCATCTGGGTCGCGGTGACGGGCGGCGAGGCGGCGGACATCGCGGACGCCATCTGGCGCAAGAAGAGCAATGGCTCCGACTACAACGGCAACACCTCGTACACCGTGGAGGACAAGGAGGGATATGCCTATCCCTACCCGTCGTATGTCGTGACATGGGAAACCCCTGCCGCGTTGCCCGTGCGTTTCGCGGTGCAGCTCGCGGACAACCCAGCCCTGCCATCGGACATCGTTGCCTTGACTAAGCAGGCGATCATGGACGCCTTCAACGGCGGAGATGGCGGGCAGCGCGCACGCATCGGATCGACCATTTATGCCAGCCGCTACTACGCGCCCATTTCGGCGCTGAGCCCGGTGGTCTCCATCCTGTCCCTGCTGCTGGGCTCCGATACGCCATCGGCCGCCAGCTTGGCCGTTCCGATCAACCGCCGGCCCACGATCACGGCCAACGATATTGCGGTGACATTGATATGAGCGTCGTGCCTAAGCCGGGGCTGGCGGCCCGGACCCTTATCAGTCAATACGCCAACAGCCCCACGCTCGTCCAGTTGATCAACAACATGGACGACTACATCAATCCTGACGCCGATTTCGACGCGTTCCATGACTTCGTCTGGAACGTCGAGACCGCGCAGGGCTTCGGGCTGGACATCTGGGGCAGGATCGTCGACGTCGGCCGGATGCTGACGATACCGGGAGATGTCACCTATCTGGGGTTTGACGAGGCGCTGAATTGGCAGCCCTTTAATCAGGCGCCGTTTTACACAGGCGAGCAGGCCACGCAGACGTATCGGCTTGCCGATGACGCGTATCGCACGCTGATCCTGGTCAAGGCGCTGGCCAATATCTCGGATTGCACTTCGCCCAGTTTGAACCGGCTGCTGTCGAACCTCTTTGCCGGGCGGGGGCGTTGCTACGTGTCGGACACCGGGAGGATGGAATTCCGCTACGTGTTCGAGTTCGCGCTGGCTCCGCACGAAATCGCCATCCTGACTCAGTCAGGCGCGATTCCCAAGCCGGCCGCGGTGCTGGCGAACATCCTGCAGGTCGATCTTTCTACTACGTTCGGATTCAACGAGGCGCTGATGCAGCCGTTCGGCTCGGGCGTACTTTTCACTTCTTCGGGGCTTATCAATGCAAGCTAGCAATGCACCTATCAAATCGGCCGTCCCGTTTGCGGAAAGCGGGACGAAGAACACTATTCCGGTTGAGTCGCAGATTGGCGTGACGCCGGGGGCGGCGTCTTTCACGGATGGCTTTCCGCCGCTGACGATGACACCGTTGGCTGCGGGTGGCGTCCCGCCATACGGTGCTGACTTCAATGGCATCCTGAACTTTCTTAGCGCTGCCGCACGATGGCAACAGGCAGGAGGGGCGTATCCCTATGACTCTGCATTCAGCACAGCCGTTGGCGGGTATCCGCAGGGCGCGATGTTGAGAAAGTCGGTCGGCGCAGGCTACTGGCTGAACCTGGTGGAGAACAACACCGCAAACCCGGATGCGGGTGGGGCGAATTGGATCGCGCTGCCTGCGGGGATAGCCTCCACCGCGGAAGCAGAGGTAGGCACGGATGACACAAGAGCGATGACGCCGTTCAAGGTGTTCCAGGCCATCGCAAGAAAGGTGGTGCAAGCCACCGAAAGCGTGATAGGCGTCGCCAAGGTTGCCACGCCGGCGCAGACGAATGCCGGTGCCGATGACGCGACCATTGTGACGCCGAGAAAATTACGGCTCGGCGTGGCGATGTCGCTGGGCATCAACGGATACCTGGCGCTGCCTTCCTGGCTTGGTGGTGTCATTATCCAGTGGGGACGCGGTAGCGTGAACATGGGTACTGCGACCGGCAGCTACTACTCCGGATCTGCTTCTGTCTCGTTTCCATTGGCATTTCCGACGGCCGCTTGGGTGGCAATACCGCAAATCCAAAACAGTCCGAATGTCATGGATAGCATCAGCGTCGCGTCTTTCACCAACTCCTCGCTGCAGGTAGTCGGGTGCACCAGCTATGAAACCGGACAGGCGCCGGAATTCTATTTCATCGCCATAGGAAACTAGCATGGCCGAGACCTTCCAACCAATCCAGACCGAATTCCTGGACTACGATCCCGCTCTCCCTTATGTCTTTGATGCCAACACCCGAGCGCTTTATGCATTCGTCCTTCGGTCCCGCTATCGGGAGTCGGGTTCCTGGCCCGTAGACGGCCTGCCGGTACCGGAAGAATCGGCCCATGCATATATGAATGACCCGGAAAGGGACGTGAAAACCATTACCAAGTCCGGCAGCTCATTCACTATCACGGATGCGTAGCTGCGTCGTTCAGGTTCAACCGGTATCAAATGCCAGTCCGCCGCAAGGCGCTTTTTTCCATGAGGGAGGCGAAATTGGACCTCCAAGATTTCGACGCCCTTGCGGCAAAACTCGCAGGCGTGCTGGGCGCGGTGGTATCCATGCGCTACCTGCAGGGGTCGTGGCCGGCGCGTCTAAGCATGGCGGGTAGCGGCTCATTGGTCGCCTATTACTCATCGCCGTATCTGGCACTGCTGCTCGGCATCCCAGAAGGGTTGGCCGGCTTTCTGACCGGCATGTTCGGCATGGCCATCGTCTCCCGCGGATGGGAGGTGGTACAGACGGTCCCCATCGGCGCGCTGTGGCAGGCTGTAATCGACCGGGTACGCGGAAAAGGGGTTTGAGGTGCATGGTTCCATTCGTCCGGAGACTACATCCGTGGGCATGTTTCAGCTGTCCCAACGTAGCTTGAGCCGTCTGGTTGGCGTACATCCTGACCTGGCCGCAATCGTCAAATTGGCGATTCAGCGCACGCCGATGGATTTCACCGTGGTGGAAGGCGTTCGAACCCTCGCGCGACAGCGCGAGAACGTAGCCAAGGGTGCCAGCCAGACGCTGGCCAGCTACCACTTGCCGCAGGCGGATGGTTTGAGCCATGCCGTCGACCTGGCGCCTTTGATCGCTGGAGCGATTCCCTGGAACAACTGGCAGGCCTTCGCCGATCTGGCTCAGGTGGTCAAAGCCTGCGCGGCCGAGCTCGGCGTGCCGGTGGAGTGGGGCGGCGACTGGAAAACGCTCAAAGACGGCCCGCATTTCCAGATTCCACGCAACTGGAAGGGTCGCGCATGAACGCATCGCTGCGCGCGTTGGCACCGTATCTGATCGGCACCGTCCTGGTGGCCGCCGCCTTCCTGTGTGTGCGCTGGTATGGCGCCGTTCAGTACCGCGCCGGAGTCGATCGGGCAAACGCCGACTATACGCTGGCCGAGCTCACCGAGTTCCAGCGCCAGACCGCGCGCCTGGGCGGAATCTCCGAATCCCTGGAAGTCGCGCTTGCCGCATTGCGCGACGCCAGCCCCAAGATCATCGAAAGGTACACCCGTGTCGAAGTCCAGAGTCCCTTACCTGCTGGCTGCCGCATTGACGCTGAGCGGCTGCGCCACATCAACGAGGCCGGCCGCCTGGCCAATTCTGCCGGCCAACCTGGCGCAGCCGTGCCCGCCAGTGCCCGAGGTGACGAGCGATAGCTGGGACGATCTGGCGCGCAGCTATATCGCGCTGGTTGCGTTGTACGGAGAGTGTGCGGCACGGCAACGTGCGGCGGTGCAGAGCTGGGAGAAATCCCGGTTCGGCCCGTCGTGAGACTGCGATCCGATAGGTCATGCTGCAACAGATAGCCCGCACTCCGCGGGCTTTTTTTCGTCCATCCAGGAGAAAGCCATGTAGACCGGATACGCGAACAGAGAATGCCCCATAGCCCAGCAGCGGCAAAATTTCCGGAGATATCACATGACGATCAGAACTCTTTCCCTACAGCAACTGAAGCGCTCGGCCGAGAATTCGGCAGCAATGAAGCATCATGTCGATGATGATGCAACCGTTCTTCCGGAACCTCGCACTTCCAGTTCTCCGGGCAACATGACTGGGTATTCTGTTCAAGTCCAGGACCATGGCCCAATCGCGGATGGCACGCTCCATACGCTCGCGGAGCGTTACGCCACGTTGTCGGCCGCCCAAGTCGATTACCCATTTGTCACCTCCCTGGCCGAATCCATCGACGGTGCGGCCATTCAAGCCGCATTGGACGTGGCTTTCAACAGCGGGCTCGGTCAGGTGCAGTGCGCCGGCGGAACCTACGTCATCAATTCGTCTATCCAGATGCGCGCCGGCGTGGAACTCGTTGGCGACGGCAAGACCGTTATCACGCAGCCGGACGGTCTGAATCTGCTTATTCTGATCGACTTCGGTTTCGCACATGGCGCCGGGCTGCGCGGATGCACGGTCAACGGCAACCGCGGCACCAATGCTGCAGACTACAACGCGGTTCTCGTGCATGTGCGTGGGGCCGATGACGCAACGGTCCGTGACAACGTGCTTGTTGGCAGCTGCGGATACGGCATAACATGCAGCGCAGCGCGCATGAGCGTCGTCGGCAATCACATCGAGGACACGTTCATGCATGCCATCGGCGTGTATGGATTCGTGGGGCAGGAGGCGAGGCATCTGATTCTTCAGAACAGGATCGTTCGCCCGGGCGCGGGAGCGATACTGCTCGGAGCCGCGGACTACACCATCATTTCAAACAATACGATCTATTCCCCCATCATCGGCGGACGCGATGCCAGGCTGCGCGTGAACCTGACCGGCGCCACCGTGACGTGGCTTTCGGGGCCGAAGTTCACGAATGTGCGAATAGGCGAAGTGCTGGTTATCGACGGAGGCAGGGAATTCCGGATCATGGCGAGAATCAGCGACACGCAATTGACGATAGATCCAGAAGGTAGCTCCCCGGCGCTGACAAACGAACTGGCGACTATTGGGTGTGGCGACCTGATCGGCGTGATGAGTCAATTTTGCAGGATCACGGACAACGTCCTGGTTGGCGGCGCCACGTTCGGGATTGGTTGCACGGTGGGCGGCAACGCTGTAAGCACGGTCGGCAACGAGATCGTGGGAAACACCCTCAGGGGACAGGGTAAGCATGCGCTGGTCGTGGGCTGGGACGTGGGTGCAGGCGGCGTGTATGACACCGTTCTGCGCGGCAACATGGTCTACAACGCGGGCGACGCCGGAGGAAACAGCACATACGACCGCATCCCGATTTTTCTGTCTGGCCAGACGCTGGGAAAAGTAGGCGGCGTCTTGGTGGAAGGAAATTACATCGTCGGCCCGGATGGCGACAGCCGCTGCCCACACTGGATGGGCACGGACCTGAAGCTGGAATACGGATCAGTGCTGGTTGGACGAAACCACTCGATTCGCATGCTGAATCCCGGAATCTTCAATGACGTGGTGGCTGTGTCACTGTCCGGTTGGGGCGACGCGGCAAGCGCTACCGAAATTGTTTCCTACGGCCACTCCGTCCGCATGACGATCAATTGTGCTGGCTCCGGATTCACCGCCGGTCCGTCCTTCACGATTCACAAGATCTGCGACAGCGCGGAGCAACCCGCAATGGTCAAGGCCGACATTACGACCACCACCGGAACGCTGGGACAGATGTGGGGCGAACAGAGCACCGCGTCGGGGCAGTGGCGAGCCACGTACTACGGTACGCCGGCCGCTGGGAATACTTTCGTCATCACCACGCGGGCTTGAGCATGGCCTGAGTGCCACGTTGTGGCGGGCAGTTGCCCGCCTCCCAAACAAAAGCCCGCAGGCGCAAGCCGCGGGCTTTTCTTCGCTACCCTTCAAAAGGACTCTTCTTCTTCCGCCGATTCACTGGCCTGAGGATTTCGCCTGACTTCAGCCGATACACATCTTTCCCTTCCCAGATCACGGCGCCGCCGGTGGAGAGGCGGCATTGCAGCACTATGTGTGGATCGGGACTTTCGTCCGTCGCGGGTTCTTGAATGATATGTCGCTCGATCCGGTACTGGTCTCCTGCTGCCGAGACCGCAATCACATCCTCCAGTCGTCTGCATGAGATTGACATGATGAGCCTCCTTCACTTGCGCCACGTTGAAACCTGTGGCGCTGAGGTCATCGTCTCGACTGGCAAAATTCCTGTCAATGCTGCTGCGGCCCATCATCCAAGCGCATGCGCGGCGCGTCCCAGGGAAGCGTCGTGCAAAAGCATGAGGCGATGCATGCGTATGGTCTAGGCTATTTTCGAGGCCGCGTGCGCGTTGAAATGCTGCGGCGGTTTGAGGTATTGATCGATGGCCGCAGCAAGACCTGGATCAAAGGCTATTCAAGCTTCACGTTGGCGGACTGGATGACGCCGCGCCACTTCTTGTAATCCGCGGCGATGGTCTGGGAGAACTGCGCGGGGGTGGTCGGCATGGCGGTTGCGCCTTGCGCGGCCAGCGCATCCTGGACGTCTTTCATTGCGAGGATCTTGTTGAGCTCCGTGTTCAGCGTCTGGATGATGGGCTTGGGCGTGTTGGCGGGTGCAAGCAGTCCGTACCATACGCGCACGTCGAAGTCCGGATAGCCGGATTCTGCGACGGTGGGCACATCCGGCATGGCGGGGCTGCGCTTGAGGGAGGTCACGGCCAACGGGACGGCGCTGCCGGCCTTGATCTGCGGCGCGGCCGAGGGGATGGACGTGAAAATGACGGGGACCTGCCCGCCCAGCAGGTCGGCCATGGCCGGACCCGATCCCTTGTAAGGCACATGCACGAGCTTGATGCCCGCCTGGAGCTGCAGCAGTTCGGCGGCCAGGTGCGTGATGGTGCCTGCGCCGGGCGAGCCGTAATTGATGGTCCCGGGCGCTTTCTTGGCGGCGGCGATCAGGTCCTTGAGGGATTTGTACGGCCCGTTCTTGCTTGCGACGACCACCAGGGGGGCTTCACCGACGATGCCTATGGGCTCGAAGTCCTTGACCGGGTCATAGGCCAGCTTGGTGTAGAGCGAAGGCGCCACGGCCAGGTTGTCGACCTGGCCCATGACGATTTCGTAGCCGTCGGGCTTGGCGCGTGCGGCGGTGGTGATGCCTATGGTGCCGCCGGCGCCGGGCCGGTTCTCGGCGACGACGTTCCATTTGACCGAGTCGGACAGCTTGGCGGCGACGGTGCGCGACAGGAAGTCGGTGCCGCCGCCAGGCGTGAACGGCACAATGACGCGGATGGGCTGGTTCGGGTACTGCTGCGCGGCGGCGGGGGCGCAGGCGGCGAGCGCGCAGGCCGAGAACATTAGGGCACGTAGCATGGTTGTGGTCTCCATTCCTTGGTGGGCGCGTCCGGTCGTGATCGCCAGACGTCGGTTGCTGCGGATGCTGCTGACGCGTACTGCGGATTCGGTTGCGGCGGGCGGTTTCAAGCTCCCTGTTTGGCTAGACGGTTCCTTGTTCGCGTAGTTCCCTGATTCGGTCGCGCGACAGGCCCAATTCCTCCAGCACCGCATCGGTGTCCGCGCCCAATGCGGGCGCGGCGCTGCGGACCTGGCAGGGCGCTTCGGCGAACTTGATTGGAAAGCCCAGCATGCGCACCTGCTGGCCATCGGGATGGGCGACGTCCATGGCCATCTGCTGGTCCGCTACCTGCGGGTCGTCGAATACTTCCTGCAGGTTCAGCACCTGCCCGCAGGGCACGCCGTACTGGTTAAGGCGTTCGATCCAGTAGTGGCTGTCCTTCTGGCGGGTGCGGGCCTCGATGGCGGCCTTGATGGATGCGCGGTTCAGCATGCGGTCGGCGTTGGCCTGGAATTCCGGATGCACGCGCAGTTCGGGCAGTTCCAGCGCGTCCAGCAGCTTCTCGTACATGGCATCGTTGGACGGAGCGATCGCGACCTGGCCGTCGGCCGTCTCGAACAGCCCGTAGGGCGCGACGATGCCGTGGTCGTTGCCGGTGCGCGGAGGTAGCTCGCCGCTGGCGAAGTAGTTCGATGCCTGGAAGCTGAGCAACCCTATCATGCTGGACAGCAGGCTGACGCTGATGGAGTCGCCGCGGCCGGTGCGCTCGCGGCGCAAGAGCGCGGCCACCACGCCCAGCGCGCCGTTCAGGCCGGCGGCCAGGTCGCTGATGGGCGGTCCCGCGCGCATGGGCGGATCGTCTTCGCCGCCGTTCAGGCTCATGAAGCCGCTCATGGCCTGGGCGATGAAGTCGAAGGCGGGCCGGTCGCGATAGGGACCGGACGCGCCGAAGCCGTTGATGCTGCAATGGATGATGTCCGGCCGCAACGCCTTCAGCGCTTCATCGCCGAAGCCCATCTTGTCCATGATGCCGGGCCGGTAGTTCTCGATCACGACGTCGCAGTGGGGTATCAGCTGGCGCAGGATGTCCTTGCCTTCGGCGCTGTACAGGTCCAGTGTCACTGACCGCTTGTTGCGGTTGTAGTTGGCGAAGTACCAGCTCAGGCCGTCCTTGAGCACGCCCTGGCGGCGAATGGGATCGCCTTCGCCGGGCGCTTCGATCTTGATCACTTCGGCGCCCATGTCGGCCAGTATGGATGTGCAGTAAGGCCCGGAGATGATGCGGGTCAGGTCCAGGACGCGGATTCCGGTAAGTGGCATGGTTTGCATCTGCTTGGATTTTGGTCAGCCGCCCAGTCGCGGCAGCCACAAGGTCAGGGGAGGAAAGGCGCAGATCAGCGCGAGCACGATCAGCGACCAGATGAAGAAGGGCACGATTTCGCGCACGATGGGGCCTATCGGCGTGCGGCCCACGGCGGACGTGACGAACAGCAGGATGCCGACCGGCGGCGTCAGCATGCCCGTCATCAGGTTCAGGATCAGGATCATGGCGTACTGGATGGGGTCCATGCCGAGCTGGGCGCCGATAGGCAGCAGCGCCGGCAGCGTGATGATCATGGCCGGCAGCGGCTCCAGGATCTTGCCCACCAGGATCAGGAACACGTTCACCGTCAGCAGCACCACCCAGGGCTGGTCGGAGATACCCAGGATGCCCTTGGCGATGGTGGCCGCGACGCGCGATTCGCTGATCAGCCAGCTGAAGGGACCGGCGGCGGCCAGCAGGAACAGCACCACGGCCATGGTGCGCCCGGCCGAGTAGAACGCCGATCCCAGCTCGCCCGGCTTCAGTTCCCGGTACACGGCCAGGCCCACGAGCAGGGCGTACACGGCCACGAACGCCGCGGCCTCCGTATCCGTCAGCAGGCCGAAGCGTATGCCGGCGATGATCAGGACGGGCATCATCAAGGCCCAGATGGACGCGCGCGTCACCCTGGCGCGCTCAGGCCAACTGGCCCGCGGACGCGATTGGTAGCCGTGGCGCCGCGCCTGCCAGGCGCATATGGCCATGTAGCCCGCCAGCAGCATGAAGCCGGGAATGATGCCCGCCAGGAACAGGCGGATGATGGACAGGTTGGCCAGCACCGCATAGACGATCATCGGGATCGACGGGGGCAGGATGGGACCCAGCATCGCCCCGCAGGCGATGACCGCCTCGGGGTAGCCGCGCCGGTAGCCCTCGCGCTTCATCGAAGGGATCATGGCGGTGCCGATGGCGCTGGCGTCGGCCACGGCGGAGCCGCTGATGCCTGCCATGACCAGGTTGGTGGTCAGCGAGACTTGCGACAGGCTGCCGCGCATATGCCCGACCATGGCCATGGACCAGTTGATGAGCCGCAGCGTGACGCCGCCGCGGTTCATCAGTTCGCCGGCCAGGATGAAGAGGGGGATCGCGACCAGGGCGGTCTCGTCTATGCCGCCCAGCATCGATAGCGGCGCCTGGGCGATATCGACCCCGCCGCCGCCCTTGAACAGCATGCCTATCAGGGCGGCGGTGATCATCGCGAAGCCTATGTCCAGGCCGGCCAGGATGAGCACGACGAAAAGCACGACGGAGAAGAGGATCATGGATGCGTTCCCGGAGTGTCGGGCTCGCCGCGCGCGAAGGCGTCCTGCGGCGCGGGGGCGTCGGGGATGAGCAGGCGCAGGGCCAGGAACAGCATGAAGAACACCATGCCCACGGTCAGCGAGGCGTAGCTGACGGCGTAGGTGAAAGGCGTTCCGACGATGTCCTGGAAGTTGCCCACGGCGACCACGTCCAGGCCCTTGTAGAACAGGGTGGCGGCCAGCGCCAGCAGGCAGGTGTCGAACAGGCGGTCGCGCGCGCGCCGCACGCGTTCCGGCAGATGGCGGTCGATGATGTCTATGACCACGTTGCGGCGCTCGCGCAACGCCATGGCCGCGCCGACAAACGCGCACCACAGCATGCCGATGCGCGCGACCTGGTCCCAGGCGTCGAACTGCGTCTTCAGCAGATAGCGGTCCAGGACCTGGGCGAAGCAGAACACCAGCACCATGGCCAGGGTCAGGGCAACCGCCAGCCGGCCGATCCAGCACACGGCGCGGTCGGCGCTCAGCGCCAGGCCGCGCCAGCCGGAGGCCGCGTGGGACGAGGCGCGCACGGTCGGCGCGGGCATGGGCGCGGCCATGGCTTACTCCTGCATCTTCTGGATGCGTTCGACCATGCCGGCCGGCCAATCCTTGCCTTCGTACTGCTGGTAGACGGTGGCTAGCGCCGCCTTGAACGCGGCCTTGTCGGGCTGCGTGTAGGTAACGCCGGCTTCCTTCAGGAGCTTGACTGCGTTGTCGTCCAGCTCCTGGTCCAGGCGGGTGGCGACCTTGCCGCCCGCCTTGGCCGCCTCGGTCAGCGCCTGGCGCTGCCTGGCGTCCAGGCCTTGCCAGACGCGTTCGGAAATGAACCAGCCCGTCAGCTCGTAGGCGTGGTCGGTCGCCGCCCAGTACTTGGCTTCCTCGTGGAAGCGCAACGGGATCGAAAGATCAAAGCCGTTGTCCTGGCCGTCTATCATGCCGCGGCCCAGCGCGGTGTAGATTTCGGTCATGCCCAGCGGCACGACCTGCGCACCCAGCTTTTCGAAGGTGGACTTCAGGATGGGAATGGCGGGAATGCGCAGCTTCAGGCCCTTGACGTCTTCGGGCTTGTTGATGGGCCGCGATACGGTCTGCAGCGCACGCGGCGAGCGTATGCCGAAGGCCGCAAACACCCGCACGCCGGATTTCTTGGCCACGTCGTCGAAGATCTGCGCGAACTCGTCGCTGTTGATGATGCGCTCGGCCTGTTCGCCGCTCTTGAACAGATAGGGCGCATACAGGATGTTCAGCGGTTGGGCGCCGCGCAGGAACACCACGGACCCGAGGCCGAAGTAGCCCATGTCCAGCGTGCCCAGCTGCATGGATGAGAGGATCTTGCTGATGTCGCCCAATTGCCCGTCCGTGTAGACGTGCACCTGCAGTTCGTTCTGGGATTGCCTGGCGGCCTCTTCGGCAAAGGCGCGCATGGCATGGTCCCAGGGACTGTTGGAGGCGGCGATGGTCGCGATCTTCATTTCCCGCGCCTGCGCCTGGCCTGCGGGCGCGAACGCGCCGGCGGCGGTGATCGAAAGCGCCAGCAGGGCTGCCGAGGCGCGGACCAGTTGCTGCGATATTTTCTTGTGCATGATGTCTCCTCCGGGATGCGGATCCGGCCTACCAGTTCCAGTGCACGGGCTTGAGCCCGGCGACCGGCGAATCGAACACCGCCAGGCGGGACCCATTGATGCAGCCCATGTAGGCGGTCTTGCGCTCTGGGCCCCCGAACGCCAGGCTGGTGATGTTCTGCAGCCGTTTGCTATGGTTGTCGTAAACCATGGGGCGGCTCAGGCGATTGGCCAGGTATTCGGCTTCCAGCCTGTCGATGTGCGCGGCGTCGCCGTCCTCCAGCAGGAGCTGCTGCTGCCCTTGCGGGCTGACGCGTATGACCCGGTTGGAGACCACGCTGACCACCCAGATGTGGCCCTCTTCATCGACCGCCATGCCGTCGGGATAGGTACCCTTGCCGAATTCGGTGATGACGGCGCGTTCGCTCAGTTCGCCGTTGGCGCCGATGCGAAAGCGCAGCAGGCGCCGGCCGAAGGTTTCGTTGACGTACAGGTGCGTGCCGTCCGGATCGGTGCGGCATTCGTTGGTCCAATGCACGTCCTGGGCCACGACGCGGGTGCCGCGCTCGTCGCGCACGGCGATGAAGCCGTCGGCGATGTCGCGGCGGAACTGATGGTCGCCGCGACGCACGGTGCTGACGCAGATCCACAGGCGTTCGCGCTCGTCCAGCCAGACGAAGTTGACGCCGGGCAGGGCCACGCCGTCGATCTCCATGATGTAGGGCTCCGCCGTGCCGTCGCGCTGCACGCGCCAGACGCCGCCGTCGTCGGCCAGGTTGGCGACGGCAAACGAGCCGTCGCGCAGCAGGGCGAAGCCGTTGGGTATCAGTCCGGACTGGGCGCCGATCAGGCGCGCGTCGCCGTTGGGCAGGATGTGGCGTATGCCGCCGGCCTTGTCCGACACGTAGAGATCGCCCGCGGCCGTGCTCAGCACGCATTCGGGGCGGTTCAAGTTGACGCCGGTCTCGCGCACCGCCGACAGGTCCAGGGCCGCGCCGCCATTCGATTTGCTGTCCATGGGGGCTCCTCAGCCGATCGCGCCGGCGGCTACGGCATAGTCATGCAGGCGCAGGCGCGGCCCTGCCTTCATCAGCTGGCCGGGCAGGCCACGGCCGACGATGCCTTCCAGCCGCTGGGCTACCTTGATCAGCGCGCCCAGGTCGATGCCGCTGTCCACGCCCATCTCGTCCAGCAGGTAGACCAGGTCTTCGGTGCAGATGTTGCCGGTGGCGCCCGGCGCGAACGGGCAGCCGCCCAACCCAGCCAGCGAGGATTCGTAGGAGGTGACGCCGGCGCGCAGGCCTTCCACCACGTTCACCAGGCCGATGCCGCGCGTGTTGTGGAAGTGCAGCGATATCTTGACGCCGGGATGGTCGGCCCGCAGCGTCTCGACCGTGTCGCGCACCAGCCGGGGCGTGGCCATGCCGGTGGTGTCTCCCAACGTCACGGCGTCGAAGCCCTGGCGCGCGAAGTGGTCGAAGATGGTCCGGATGCGGCCCAGGTCCACGTCGCCTTCGAAGGGGCAGCCGAAGGCGACGGCAATGGCGCCCTTGCGCTTGATGGGGTGGTCTTTCAGCAGCTGCGCGATGTCCTCGATGTCGCGCAGCGACTGTTCGACCGGGCGGTTCAGGTTCTTGGTGTTGTGGCTCTCGGTGGCGGACAGGAACACGACGATCTCGTCAGCCTGCGATTGCAGGGCGCGTTCGACGCCCTTGCGGTTGGGCGCCAGCGCGCCCAGCACCACGCCCGGACGTTTGCGCACGCCCAGCAGGACTTCCTGCGCGTCGCGCATCTGCGGCACGGCGCGGGGCGAAACGAAGGAGGTGGCTTCGAAGTGCCGCACGCCTGCGTCGATCAGCGCGTTCAGGATCTGGATCTTGGTGTCGGTGGGCACGAACTCGGATTCGATCTGCAGTCCGTCGCGCATGCCGACTTCCACGATTTCGACTCGGTCTGGAAGGCTCATGGCTTGTCGTCTCCTGGCGCCCGGATCCTGCGCCCGCGAGGGCTTTGCGCGGCGATGTCCGGGACATGGGTGGTCGGCCACCATCTTCTGCGATGGACCCATGCAGGACAAATCGTCAATCTTCGGCGGGGGATCGCGAAACGCGATGGCTCGGGGGCCAGGCGTCGCGCATGGGCAGGCTCGCGGGTCCTATTGCTGCGTTGCGGCTTCAGCGATCAGATGATCCAGCAGTAGCCGGGCGGCGCCCGATAGCGATTCATTGCTGCGCACGCACAACTTGAGCTGGCGGTGCGCCCAGGCGTCAGTCAGCGGAATGATGCAGAGCGCGTCGCACACATAGGCGGACAGGGCCTTGGTGGGCACGATGCCGACTCCCAGGTCCGCGCGCACCATGGACACCAGCGCGTCGTAGGAGGTGACCTGGAAGCGCAGCCGCAGAGAACGGTTCATGGACGCGGCCTCGCGCGTGAACAGATAGTTCGCGGCGCTGCCCCGGTGCATGCCGACGTGGTCATAGTCCAGCGTATCGGCGAACGATACCTGCCGGTGTCGCGACAAGGGGTGTCCCGAGAGCGTCACCAGCGCCATGACGTCGCGGTGGTAGGGATATATGTCCAGCCCGTTTTCGTCGTCGGATTGGGTGTAGACGCCGATGTCGGCGGCGTTGTCGATCACCGCGCGGGTGACGCCGGCGCTGACGGACTCTTCCAGGTCGATCTGCACGTTGGGGTGCTGGGTCAGGAAGCGGCGCAGTTCCATCGGCAGGAACTGCGCAATGGAAGACAGGTTGGCCGCGACGCGCACGCGGCCGCGCAGGCCGGCGGAGTAGTCGCGGATTTCGGCGGCCAGGTCCTGGGTTTGATGCAGCAGCGTGCGTGCGCGCCGCGCCAACGCGTGTGCGGCGCTGGTCGGTTCGACGCCGCGCGCATGGCGCTGAAACAGTGGGACGTCCAGGACGCGTTCGAGTTCGGACAGGCGCTTCGATAGCGCTGATGGCGCGATATGTTCGCGCGCGGCGGCCGCGGCGATGCTGCCTTCTTCCAGCACGGCCAGGAACACCTGCAGGGTATACAGATCCAGACGAGGGGTCATGGGAAGTCGCGGATAGATACGTCCGCGAGGATAGCGGCAGTCGCGGGCCGCGGGCCTAGGGGATTACGCTTAGCCGATTTCCACCCAGTCCTGCGCCGCGCCGCGCGCCAGCAGTTCGTCGACCGCGATGATGGAGATCCGGCCATCTGCCGTTCCCAGAGCCAGTTTTTCCTCATGGGCATCCAGCGCGAAGACCAATGCAGGCAGGCCTTCCAGCCGCATCCTGGCGCGCAACCGGATCTCGCCCGACGCGGCATCCAGCAACAGCAGCCCGCCGTCCAGGAACGCGGCGGCGATCAGCCCGGGGCAGGGCATGAAGACGACCGCGCTGGCGGAGGCAGTGGTGGAATGTCGCCAGAGTTCGCGGTCACGGTCCAGCGGTTTGCGGTAAATGAAGCCGGCGCAGGCGACGTTGACGGCGGGAGCGTAGTGCCGCCCGCTGATGACCAGGCCAGCGCCTTGCGCGTCGTCGACGTAGCAGCCGGCAAGCTCCATGGCGTGGCTGTCGGGCTTGCCGTTGGCCTTGAGCACCGGCCACAGCGGCTTGGTCTGGCCGTCGGGCATGACCATGCACAGGCGTTTGGCCTCGTGGGAGCTTGCAGGCGTGCCTTGCACGCAGAACGGCGACGGCGCGCCGCTGATGCGGATGTAGTGATTGAAGCAGTCGTAATGGCCCAGGTCCACGCGCCGTTCGGCGCCCGAGCCCAGGTCGCGCAGCAGGTCGCACGCGTTGCGGGTTGCGGGGTTGCGGTTCCTGCGGCCCAGCAATACGCCTTGCGAGGAGGCCGAGAACGTGTATTCGCCGCCGTACTCGCCGACGAGGTCCAGCCCGTCGTCCGTCAGCGTATACAGCCGGGAATCCTGGTGCCACTTCATGTCGGGCCGCTTCGAGGGTTCCACGACGTGTACATGGATGCCCGCCGCCCGGATGATCTCGGCGCCATGGCCGGCGCCGGCGTATGCGGCGACCAGGCCGTCTTCGACGTCTTGGATTTCCAGCAGGCAGCCGCCATGCGCTACCGCGATGCGCTTGGCGTCCAACCACGCAAGATCATGGATGGCCTTGCGGCTTCCCAGTTGCGGCAGCCCTAGCCATTGCGCGAGGCGGGACTCTGGCGCCGGCGCGGGGGGATCTTCTGCCGGCGCGATGTCGTCGCCTGACAGTTCCAGTTCGCCGGGACCGGCATCGGACCAGGTCGCCGCGTCGTAGGGCGTGCGCACGACGAACAAGGTGTTGAATGCGGCGTCGGGCGGATCGTCGGGCAGCCCTTCCCATTCTTCGTCCCAGGGCCGCACCCACGCCTCGATCCCGTCGCCCGAGGGGGTGAAGGCGCAATGCGCAACTTCAGGGATGTTGCGGAAGAACCGGCGCGAGAGCCCGCTGCGCCAATCCCAGACCAGCAGGTCGCCTTCGAACAGATAGCCGCCGTCATAACTGCCTGCGCCGATCGCGACCACGGATTGGGTGGGATGGAAAGCGATGTGGTTGACGGGATGGCGCAGTTGGTCGAAAGCCGCGAACGGGATGGGACTGCCGCGGCGGTACAACGCCACGCGATAGCGCAACGTCTGGCCGCCATACGCCGCGCGGGCGCGAGGGTTCGCGAGCAGGGGAAACTCGGAGGCCACGGCCGCGATTTCCCCTGCAGGGTCGAAGAACACTCCGGTAATCTTGCCGCTGCCTCGCAGCGGCGGATCGGCGATCATGGCCATGCTGGTTTCCGCGAGACACGCGCCATTGATCGCGAATGCGGGCGCTGGGCCATGGGCAGGCGGGATAAGCTTATTCGAGGAGCAGGCCGGGGCGCCCGGCCGGGCTCATGTGCGAGCCCGGCTGGCGGCCGGCGTCTCCTTCTTCGCGCGTGGCTTGGGCGCGGGTTTCGGGTCTTGGGCAGGAGCGTCGAACTCCTGTTTGTTGCGTTCGCCCCGCGGGGTATTTTCCGGATGCGGCTTGGGAAAAGCCCAGGGCTTGGTTTTCTGATCCATTGCATGTACTCCTTGCACAGGCGGAACAGTAGCATTAGCCGTGGCACTGGGTAAGTGAGGGTTGACGTCAATATTCATCACATCGTGATTTTCGGTTGAAAAACGCGATGAATTCGACCCGCTTTGGCCCGTTCTGTTCCGCCTTGATGGATCAAGACCTGTCAACTCTGACAGGAAGTTCCCGTCGGTGCGAGCGCAGCCTCTAACCGGCTTCCGGCTGGTCTTCCTGCCAGATGCGGTCGAACTGTTCGCGCGCGTTGCGCGCCCAGTCGTCGATGGCGCTGCGCACGTCGTCCGCGGTGGGCTTGCGGTCAGCGGGGAGGTTGCCGCCCGTGACCGTGCCCAGCGAAGTGATCAGCAGCTCGTTGGTATTGGCGTCGCGCAGGGCGGCCTCGAGCAGCAGGCGCGCCGACTGGTCGCGGTAGCCGGCCGCCTTGACGGTCTGGCCGATCACGAAGCCGATGGGGATGTATTCCATCATCCTGGGGTCGCGCTCGTTGCGGAAGGTGCCGGTGATGGCGGCGCTCAGGCGCATTGCGTGTGGCGCGGGCCGTGTCAGCAGTTGGTAGCCGGCTTGTTCGAACTCGCGCCGGATCGCTTCGTTCAGGTAGGCCAGCGCGCGCTCGCGCATGGCGCTATCGGCTTTCATGTCCAGCTCGTCCGGTCGGTCGCCCTGGATGTATTGCACCGGTTCCAGAATGAGTTTTTTCTGGTACTGGCTGCCGATGGGCGGACCGGGGCGCACCCAGACCATGCCAGCGCTCCAGTCGGGATCCTGCTTGAGCCGGCTCTGGTTTTCACCCAGGGACGTGGAATAGTTCTGCGGCTTGGGCAGGTTGGTGCAGCCGGCAAGGCCGATCACTGCACAGCAGGCGGCCAGAGCGAGACGGATCTTCATATTCTTCTCTTCCTGAAAATGGCGCCCGGCGCGGCAGATGGAAAGGCCGTGCGCGTGTCGCGGGCGGCCCAATTATTGCCCCGTTTCGCGCCGGATTTTCCGCTTTGGCAGGGGTGGAAGCCCCGTTTCGCTGCAAAGCAGAATTCCATTTTGGGAAAACTGAAACGAAAGATCGGCGGGGCGTGGAAGACTCCATTGCGGGTAAGCCGTAATAGCTGCCGCGGAAAGCCGCCGCGGGACTACGATGGACGAGTGAACATAGGGAGACAACTATGGACACCGCCAAGCAATGGTATGCCGCCGTCAAGGACTGGCAGCGGGCCCGCGACGAGCTCACCGCCGCGATCGCCGCGATCAAGTGGCCGAATCCCACCCAGGATTGCCTGGACAACTATGACCGCGCCTACGCCAACGAAACCGGGGCGCGGGATCGCATGAACCAGGCATACGAACGCGTGCGACGATAAGCGCGCGCATCTCCTTGGGAGCGGCATTGCTACACTGCCGCGCATGACGGACCAACGACAGAAATTCATGATCAGGCCGAGCCGGCCTGAGGACGCAGTCTTGCTCGAAGACCTGCTGATGCGCACCTACGAAAGCACGTGGATGCCGGAAATGACGGCGGAAAGGGACGCCCAGTTTCGCGCAAGCGGCAAGACGGGCCAGTATGTGAGCGCCAGGGGCAGTCTTTTCATGGTGTGCGAAATCGACGGCGTGCTGGCGGGCATGGCGGATTGGGAAAACGACTTCATCTGGGCCTTGCATGTGCATCCCGCAAGGCAAGGGCAGGGTGTCGGCGGCGCATTGCTGGCCTGGATGGAAACGGCCATCCGCGCTGCGGGATTTGCTCAGGCGCGGCTGGAGACGGATTCCTTCAATATGCGCAGCCGCCAGTTCTACGGCAAGCACGGCTATGCCGAGATCGATACCTATCCTGACGAGGAATGGGACAGCGGCTTCACCACCATCCTGCTGGAAAAGCGCTTGCCAGCCTGATGCTGCTGGCTCCATGAAAAGAACCTGAGCTGGTCCTGGAAATGGAGCCACGATGGCGGTATGTTGTGGTTTTCAGCCGCTACCGCCGAACCCGCCATGTACCTGCCGTCCGCCTTTCGCGAAGACTCGCTCGAAGTCCAGCACGATTTCATCCGCGCCCATCCGCTGGGCGTGCTCACGACCAGCGGGGAGGGCGGGCTGATGGCGAACCACATTCCCTGTCTGCTGTATCCGGAAGGACCGCATGGCGTATTGCGCCTGCATGTGGCCCGCGCCAACCCGCAGCTTGCCGACCTTGCTTCGGGCCGCGAATGCCTGGTCGTATTCCACGGGCCGCAGGCTTACGTCACGCCGTCGTGGTACCCGACCAAGGCCGAGACGCACAAGGTCGTGCCCACCTGGAACTTCGTTGCCGTGCACGTCTGGGGCGCGCCGGTGATTCAGGATGATCCGGCCTGGCTGCGCGCCCAGTTGGATGCGCTGACCGACAGCCAGGAGAAAGCGCGCGCGCAGCCCTGGCGCGTGGCCGACGCGCCGGCGGATTTCATCGCGGCCCAGATGCGCGCCATCGTCGGCGTGGAGATTCCCATTGCGCGCATCGAAGGCAAATGGAAGGTCAGCCAGAACCGAACGGTTGCCGATAGGCGCGGCGTGGCCGAAGGCCTGGCCGGCGAAAACGGCGATGCCGTCATGGCTGGGCTGGTTGCCCGCCGCGGCGGGCTGGAGTAACGCGCCCCAGCGCGAAACAGGCGATGGCGGCGGCCTGCAGGCTGGCCGCCGCCGCCAGGAACCAGAGCAGTGGCTGCCCGGCCTGTTCGGACCATGCCCGCAGCATGCCGAACAACGCGGGCGCGAAGGCGTAGGCGCCTTGCGACATGGCGACAATCAGCGGGACCACGCGTTGCGTGTCTTCGCGGGCGAACTCAGTCTGCGCGATCAATGGCGGCAGCGAGGTCGCGTTCCCTATGCCTGATCCGAACAGCAGTACGCCCAGCCAGATGGCCCAGGCGTGCTCTGCGGCCAGCATCAGAACCAATGAACCGGCGATCTGGATGGCGTAGGCCAGGCAGGCCACTTTGCGCCGGTCGGTGCCGGCAGGCATCAGCCAACCGACGAGCGTGCGCCCGCCGATGGCCGCGGCCGTAGCCAGGCCCATTGCCAGGCCTGCGGTCTGTGCGCCCAGCAGCGGCGCCAGCAGGGAAAGCAGATGCGCGATCAGGCCGATCTGGGCGAACAGGCCCAGCGCCATGCCGGCGGCCAGGGTGAGAAAGGCGCGGTTGCGCCACAGGCCCGCCAGCGGCGCGGGCGAGGCGATGCCTGCCGTGGCCGCCGGCGCCTGCGCTGCAGCGCAAGCGCCATCAGGCTCCTGGCCCAGCTGTTGCGGCGTCAGGGCAAACACCTTGCGCGACAGCACGGCGATCACGGCCACCATCGCCGCGCCTACCCACAAGGCCGCCTGGGCAAATCCTGCCTGGCCGATCAGGTAAACCCATAAGGGCGAAAAGACGATGCCGCCGACGCTGGCGCCGTTGTAGGCCATGCCCAGCGCGGCGGGGCGGCGGCTGATGAACCAGGGTGAGATCAGCGCATTGACGGCGGCGGCACCCAGCGTCACCCAGCCCATGCCCGAGAGCAGCGCCGCCGCATAGAGCTGCCAGGGCTGTGCGGCCGCGGCCCAGCCGCTCACGCCGAACGCGAGCAGCACGGCGCCGCCCAGCGTGACCGCCGGCACCCCGCAACGCCGGTACAGGCGCGGCAGGTTGGCGACCACCAGGGTGCCGCAAAGAAAGTGCAGCGTGACGGCGCCGGATACCAGGGCCACGCCCCACCCGGTACGCTGCGTCACGGCATGCAGGAACACGGGCGGGCCGTAGAAGCCGACGCCCCAGCCGAAGATCGCCAGCACGAAGGTGGCGTAAAGCACTGTCCAGCCAAAGAATTTCCGGGATGCGCGCATGGGTGTCAGGGCAGGCCGGCCGCTGTCTTGTTGCGTTGAGTCGCAGTATGCTTGACTCTGCACACAACACTTTGGTCTGTGACGAATCATGGAATCCGAGTTCGCCGACATCAATCTTTCCGCCGTGGCTGGCGCCATCGCCGATCCGGCCCGGGCGCGCATGCTGTGCGTGCTGCTGGACGGCCGCGCCCGCACCGCGACCGAACTGGCGGCCGCCGCCGACATCGGCGCCTCCACCGCCAGCAGCCATTTCCTGCGACTGCGGGAACAAGGGCTGGTGGAAATGGCCGTGCAGGGCAAGCACCGCTACTACCGCCTGGCCAATGGCGAGGTCGGACATGCGCTGGAGGCCTTGCTGGTGGTGGCCGGCGCGGAGCGCGTGCCGTTCAAACCCAGCACGCCCTCGGCGCTGCGCGAGGCGCGTACCTGTTATGACCACATGGCGGGCACCCTGGCCGTGCGCATCCATGACGCGATGCTGTCGCGCCAATGGCTGACGGCGGACGGGCGCGATTACCTGCTGACGCCTTTGGGCGAGGCGGCCCTGGCGCAGATAGGCGTGGACGTGATGCAGGCGCGCCAACGCCGGCGGCGTTTCGCCTGTTCCTGCCTGGACTGGAGCGAGCGTCGCTCGCATCTGGGCGGCGCCTTGGGCGCGGCGCTGCTGGAGGCGCTGACGCGCCGCGACTGGATCAGCAAGGACTTGGATTCGCGCGCGTTGAGCGTGACGAAGAAGGGCGAAAAGCAGTTTCCCGCCTTCTTCGGGCCAGCGGATGAGCAGCCCGCCGCGAGCGCTGCGCGCCGGGACCGGAATGTCGCCGCATGAGCCTGCAATAAGGTGTGCATATGCAACAGATCTAGGGAAATCCCCGTGAACCCGGGTGGGGACGGGTTGCGGCAGCGCCCCGCGTTGCGCCGCAAGCCGCGTCAACCCTGGACATGCGGCGCGCGGATGGGCCGCGCGTAGCGTTCCTGGGAAACGGGGACGTACCTATCGCGATGCAACAGTGTTTCTATTTTCTGCCATCGTTACAAAACATATCCGAACTGTCATAGTCAAGCGGGGTATGCTGGATCGCACAAAGAGGGCATCCGAAGTGCATCAGAACAACTTGATCTACAAGGGATACCGGCTGACGGCCAAAGTGTCCCGGGGCGCAGACGCCGAGGTTCAGGCGCAATCCAGCGGCCCCGTATTCATAGCGTCGGTGATGGTGGTCCAGGCAGGCGCCGTGCTCGAAGGCGGCGACGAATATCCGGTTCCGCGTTTTGCCGAGGGCGGTTTTGTCTACAGTCCGCGTGAAGCGGTGCATGCAGCGATCCTGCACGGCCGCGAAATCGTCGACGGCCTGACCAACCTGCCAGCCTGACGCCGTCCTAGCCGGAAAAGACTTCCCGCCAATCGCGCGTCTTGGCCAGCGTCTGCACGGTCGCGGACTGTTCCAGGATGGTCACGGCCTTCTTGAATTCCTCGGCCGAGGCGCCGTCCTCCAGGATGACCATGCGCGAGTTGCGCGCGTCCGCCATCTTCACGTCCGACATCTTGCCGTGGGTCTGGTAGACCTGCGTCCAGTCCATTTTCTTGCCGGCCTTCAGGGCGATCGGTTCGATGTACGTCAACGCGGTGCTGCTGGCGGCGCGTACCGCGAAGGCGAAATCGGCCGTGTGGCCGCTGCTGCCCTTGGCGCGCGCGCCCTTGACCATGCGGTTCACGCCCACGCCCGCCGCCAGCGCCCGCCCGACCTGGGCGCGAAAGCGCAACTGGCTGAACTTCGGCATCCATTTGGCGCACTGGAACGACAGCGCCATCGCCAGCTTGACCGCGTCCCACAGCGCTTCCTGCAGCTGCTCGTTGGGACCGCTGGCGACGATGGCGCCGTCGCGGTCGAAGTGCGCCAGGCTGACGCCCGGGGTTTCATTCAGGATGTCGATGCGCTTGGCCGCCAGGTCGATGCCGTAGCTGGACGCGTGCATCGCGGTCTCACAGGCGTCGGTCAGGTAGAACGTGGACTCGTCGGGATGCGCGATGAAGAAGGCCGCGTGCTGCCCGTCCAGGCCCAGTGTCATGGGCGATATGGCGCGGATGGCGTGCTCGCCCGCCGGCAGGACGGTCCAGCCGGAGGCTTCCAGGAAAGTGCTCATAGGATCAGTTCGATTTGGCGGCCTTTGAGGGGATGCGCGAATCCGCCGGTGAGCGTCAGGTTCGCCCGCGGCAGGAAGTACTGCATCAGCGCGCCGATATTCTGCAGGGCGGGCACGATGGGCTCGGCATAACCTTCGCCATCATCCACCCAGATGTGTTCATGGCTGCGGTCCGCAAGCGGCTTGCGGTACTGAGGCCGGCCTTCGCCCACCAGGCTGGTGTGGAAGGAGTCGTCGGTGTCCACGCCGAACACGCGGTGCGGGCCTACGAAGAGGCTGGCGCAGAACGCTTCGGCCAGGAAAATCGTGGCCTGGCCGTGCACGGCCGTGCGCGCGCCGCGATAGGTGGCGCGGAAGATCACGTCTTCGCGCACTTCGCCCTTGACCCGGCAGGCACAGGCGAATTCCATCCATTGGAGATTGCTGGCGGCGGGCTTGGGCACCCAGGCGATCGGTTTTACGGTTTCCTTGGGTTCGGCAAGAATCTCTTGCACCTCATCAACGGTGATTAGCGGTTCGAACTTGTTGGCCATGGAACTGATCTAGGGTCTTGGAAATGCGCGCGCCGGGCAGCGCGCCTGGCAAGCGCCGCGCGGCGGCGGGCGCACGCGCAACACTGCGAGGGGGCGTAATCTTACAAGATGAAGACTGCGCCGCCCTTTTTGCTGTATGGATGTACAGCGCAAGGGCGGCGCGTCGCGGCTATAGCGAGCTGGCGCCGAACGTGTCGCACTGCTTGATGCTGCCGCTCTCCAGACCGCGCTTGAACCAGCGCACGCGCTGAGCCGAGGAGCCGTGGGTGAAGGAATCGGGCACCACATAGCCCTGGCTCTGCTTCTGCAGGCGGTCGTCGCCGATCGCGGTGGCGGCGGTCAGGGCCTCTTCCACGTCGCCGCTTTCCAGGATGTTGCGGGCCGCGTTGGCGCGCTGCGCCCACAAGCCGGCGAAGCAGTCGGCCTGCAGTTCCATGCGCACCGACAATGCATTGGCCTGCGCGGGATTGCGGCGGCGCAGGTTGTCCACCTGGTCCGAGATGCCCAGCAGATGCTGGACGTGGTGGCCGACTTCATGCGCGATGACATAGGCTTGGGCGAAATCGCCCGGCGCCTTGAAGCGGTTCTGCAATTCGTCGAAGAAGGCCAGGTCGATGTACACCTTGCTGTCGCCCGGGCAGTAGAACGGCCCCATGGCCGACTGTCCGGTGCCGCAGGCCGTGGGCGTGGCGCCGCGGAACAGCACCAGCTTGGGCGCCACGTATTGGCGGTTCAGGTCCTTCTGGAAAATCGCGCTCCAGGTGTCTTCGGTTTCGCCCAGGACCTTGGAGACGAACACTGCCTGTTTGTCGTTGGCGGGCGGACGCGTGGCGGGCCCCTGCTGTTGCTGCACGGGCGGGCCTTCGGCCATCTGCAGGACCACGCTGGGGTCCACGCCGAAATACATGGCGACCAGGGCCAGCACGATCGTGCCTATGCCGATGGTGCCGCGGCCGCCGATGCGTGGGCCGCTGGAACGGCGGTCTTCCACATTGTCGCTTTCGCGCGAGTCATCAAGGCGCATACTGTTTCTCCGGGCGGGTCGGCGTTCCCGCCATTTTGCATCGCCGCTCTGTACTGAGCGGCCTTCAAGAGTGTTAGGATAAACCCATGGCCTTGTATTTCGATATTCATCCCGCGAATCCGCAACCGCGCCTGCTGAAGCAGGCGGCCCAATGGCTGGCCGATGGCGGGCTGGTCGCAGTGCCTACCGATTCGAGCTATGCCGTGGTCGCACGGCTGGACGACAAGAACGCCGCTGACGGACTGCGCCGCCTGCGTGGCCTGGATGAACGCCATCATCTCACGCTGCTGTGCCGCGACCTGGCTGAAATCGGCCACTTCGCGCGCGTCGACAACCGCCAGTACCGGTTGCTGAAGGCCGCGACGCCGGGACCCTGGACCTTCATCCTCGAAGCGACCAAGGAAGTGCCGCGCCGCGTGTCGCATCCGTCGCGCAAGACCATCGGCATCCGTGTGCCGGACCATCCCGTCATGCTGGGCCTGCTGGAGCAGGTGGGGGCGCCCTTGCTGTCCACCACGCTCATCCCCAAGGACGAGACCGAAGCGTTGAACGACGCGGAAGAAATCCGCGAACGCTACGAACACTCCCTGGCGGCCATCATCGACGCGGGCGCTTGCCCGCAATCGCCCACCACCGTGATAGACCTCACCGGCGACGAGCCTGTGGTCGTGCGTGTCGGACGCGGCGATCCTGCCACCCTCGGTCTTGCCTAGCGCGCCCGCCGCGCCGACCTGCACGCCGGCGTGCGCCGGCGCGTGGCTCATCTACAATCCGGTTCGCCATGAATGACATCATCCAAACCATTGCGGTCTACGCGATACCGGTCATCTTCGCCATCACCTTGCACGAAGCCGCGCACGGCTACGTCGCGCGGATGTTCGGCGATCCCACGGCCTATCAGGCCGGACGCATCAGCCTGAATCCTGCGCGGCATATCGATCCCGTCGGCACGCTGCTGGTGCCGGTGGCGATCCTGCTGGCCTCCAAGCTTTTGGGTAGTCCGGGCATGCTGTTCGGCTGGGCCAAGCCTGTGCCGGTGGATTTCGGCCGCTTGCGCCGGCCCAAGCAGGACATGCTGTGGGTGGCGCTGGCGGGGCCTGCCGCCAACCTGTTCATGGCGGTCCTGTGGGCGTTTTCGCTGCGCATCTTCCTGGAGTCCGGCCTGCAGGAATCGTTCTGGTTCGAGATGGCCGTGGCCGGCGTGAACGTCAACCTCGTGCTCATGGCCCTGAATCTGCTGCCCATCCTGCCGCTGGACGGGGGACGCATCCTTTTCAGCCTGCTGCCCAATCGCCTGGCCTGGCAATACTCGAAAATCGAGCCTTATGGCCTGGTGATCGTCGTCATCCTGCTGGTGACGGATGTGCTCTGGCTATTGATGCGGCCGGTACTCTCTCTGGGGACGACCATCGTCCAGTGGTTTCTGTAGGATTTCAGCCAATATCCGTTAAACTCATCGGTTTCATTGATTCTGGCCCCGGGGCATCCCGCCGCGGGGTTTTGGAGCCCTACATTTATGGCATCCCCTGCAACCGCCGCAGGCGTTAATTTCCAAGGCAGCATGGTGGCTCTGGTCACTCCCATGCAGCCCGACGGCAGTCTGGACTACGCGGCCTACCGGTCGCTGATCGACTGGCATATCCAGGAAGGAACCGACGCACTGGTGGTGGTCGGCACCACCGGGGAGTCGCCCACGGTCTCCATGGAAGAACATGCGGAGCTGATCCGCGTCGCGGTCGAACACGCTGCGGGCCGCATTCCGGTCATCGCCGGCGTGGGCGCCAACTCCACCGACGAAGCCATCCACCTGACGCGCCACGCCAAGGCCGTGGGCGCGCAGGCCGGCCTGTCGGTCGTTCCCTATTACAACAAGCCCTCGCAAGAGGGTTTGTACCGTCACTTCCGCACCATCGCGGAAGCCGTCGATCTGCCCACCATCCTGTACAACGTGCCGGGCCGTACTGTTGCCGACATGAGCAACGAAACGGTCCTGCGCCTGGCGCAGGTGCCGGGCATCATCGGCATCAAGGACGCCACGGGCGACATCGCCCGCGGCGGCCTGCTGCTGCGCGAAGCGCCGGCCAGCTTCCAGGTCTTCAGCGGCGATGACCCCACCGCCGCCGCCCTGATCCTGCTGGGTGCGCGCGGCAATATTTCCGTTACGGCCAACGTGGCGCCCAAGCTCATGCGCGAGCTCTGTGCCGCCGCCCTGGCCGGCAATGTGCCCAAGGTGCGTGAACTTAACGCGCACCTGGCGCGTCTGAACAAGGCTTTGTTCGTTGAAGCCAACCCCATCCCCGTGAAGTGGGCGTTGGCCGAAATGGGCCGCAGCGCACTGGGTTACCGGCTGCCGCTGGTTGAACTGGGATCGCAGCACCACGCAACCGTGCGTGCCGCGCTCCAGGAAACGGGCCTGCTCTAAATATCGTGAGGATACGTATGAACAAACGTCATGCCGGTTTGTCGGCATTGATGTCTCTGGTGTTGTTGGCCGGCTGCAGCGAGGTCAATCAATTCCTGGGCAATGAAGAGTCCGTCAATTACAAGAGCGCAGTCACCCAGCGTGGAGAGCCCCTCAGCATCCCGCCCGACCTGACCCAGGCCAACAGCGATCCGCGCTATCGCGCGCCGGCTTCGGGCTCGACCACCTATTCGCAGTTCCAGCAGCAGGGCCAGGCGCAAGCCACCCAGCCCAAGACGAGCAACGTGTTGCCCGGCCGCCAGGACATGCGCGTCGAGCGCGACGGCGACCTGCGTTGGCTGGTGGTGGACCGTCCGCCGGAAGACGTGTTCCCGCGACTGGTGGACTTCTGGACCGAAAACGGCTTTACCGTCGCCAGCAACAATCCTGGCGCTGGCTTGATCGAAACCGACTGGGCTGAAAACCGGGCCAAGATTCCCGAAAGCTGGCTGCGTCAGGCGCTGGGCATGATTCTCGAATCGGCCTGGGACAGCGGCGAACGCGAGAAATTCCGTACCCGTGTCGAACGCGTCAATGGCCATACCGAGGTCTATGTCAGCCACCGCCAGATGCTTGAAAAGCGCGTGGGCAGCGACGGCATGCAGGTGCAGTGGCAGAACGGCAAGGAAGATCCGGGCCTGAACGCCGCCATGCTGGCCCGCATGATGGTCTACCTGGGTTCCGACGTCGACAACGCCCGCAAGCTGGTGCAGCAGGCCGAGGCCGCGCCGCAGAAGCCTGCCGTGCAGCAGGACGTCCGCGCACAGGGCGCCTCGCTGCTCGTCAGCGAATCGTTCGACCGCGCATGGCGCCGTGTTGGCGTGGCGCTGGACGGCGGCGGCTTCGCCGTGGACGACCGCGATCGCTCCGCTGGCGACTACTTCGTCCGCTATGTCGATACCGACACGGGCGAGAAGATCGACCAGCCGGGCTTCTTCAGCCGCATGTTCTCGGGCGACAAGAAGGCCGAGGCGCCGCAGTACCGTATCCACCTGGCTGCCAACGGCGACCAGACCGTGGTGACCGTGCTGGATGCCAATGGCGCGCGCGACAACAGCGCCACCGCCCAGCGTCTGCTGAGCGTGCTGAAGGACAAGATGTAAGACCAGACGGTTCTGCGCTCACGCGCAGCACCGCGCAAGAGAGGCCCCTGCGGGGGCCTCTTTTTTTGTTGGGCGCTTTGAAGATCTTGCGAGCCGGCAGGAAGGGCGAGCTTCCCGCCGCGAAGGCTTGCGGTTGCTGCGCCTTGCGCATATGCCCTCTGGACGCAAAAAAGCCCCGGCTGCAGCAGCCAGGGCTTTTTCTTGCGTCCTCAGAGCGGGGGTTCGTCGCTGAGTTTTTATTAGGACGCGGGCGTGGTCGAGCCGCCCGGGGTGGTCGAACCACCACCCGGCGTGGTGTTGGGCGTGGGCGCCGGAGCCGGCGAAGTGGCCGGGGGCGTCGTGGTGGGGGCAGGCGTGCTTGCGCCCGGAGCGGGGTTGGTCGCGGGCGCCGGGGCATCTTCCTTCTTGTTGCAGGCGCTCAGCGCGACGGCCAGCACCGAGGCAATAATCAAGGTTTTGCTCATCATTTTTAGACTCCTGTAGATGACGACTCTTGAAACCCCATTAGGGGAAACCAGAGGTCAGGCTACAGGAACACGCGGGCGCAACGCGTATGAAAGTTAAAAAGGTCGCATCCTAACGGCAACAAACCTTTCAGCTTCGTGTTATCTCTTTCTTGATGTGTCCCGCGTATCAGACCTGATTTCCTTCTGTACAGGACTGATACGGGGCCGTGTCGGGATGCTACGCCGCGACGTAGCGGATCCAGCCGGAATCCAGCCAATCCGCCAGGCAGGAGCGGGCTTCGTCGCTCAACCGAGCGCAGGATGGGTCTGAGCAATCCAGGCTGCGCGCATCCGCCAGCGTGCGCAGGGCGGCGTCGGCGGGCACCATGGCGGTTTCGCCATTAATGAAGAGCTGCTTGCCGCGATAGAGCATGCGGCTGCGGCGGTCCAGCACCAGCCGGCCTGCGGTGGGCCAGTCTTCTTCCAGATCCACGTCCATGCCTTCGGGCGCGTCGAACACGCTGAGATTGCTGGGCTCGGTCAGCCAGCAGCCCAGGAAGCGCGAGGCCAGCGCATCGTCGAAGCGCAGCTTTTCCACGGTTTCCAGCGTGGCAGCCACCAGCGCGTCCGGCAGCGCGGCGGGGGTGTCGACCGCGGGCTGGCCGGGATCGCGATAGACGGCCGACAGCTTCGGGCCGGGCAGGGCGGGCTCGCCATAGGGGCCGCCCAAGAGGCCGACGCGCGCCATGACCTGATCCGCGGCCGCTTCGAGCAGCCCGCGCGCCAGCGTCGCCTGCGTGGGGGCGCGAAAACCGATGGAAATCGTCATGCAGCCGTCGCCCACGGCGACGCCGTCGTGGGCCGCCTGCGGCGGCAGGTAGAGCATGTCGCCAGGCGTCAGCACGGCCGTCTCTTCGGGCTCGAAACGGCTCAGGATCTTCAGCGGCAGGCCCGGTTCCAGCGACAGGTCCTTCTGGCGGCCATAGCGCCATTCACGCTCGCCCGCCGCTTGCAGCAGGAACACGTCGTAGCTGTCGAAATGCGGACCCACGCCGCCGCCATGGCTGGCGATGCTGATCATCACGTCGTCCAGGCGCGCATCGGGGATGAAGCGGAACAACTGCATCAGTTCGGACGCGGCATCGCTGTGCAGGTCCACGCTTTGCACCAGCAAGGTCCAGTCGCCTTCATTGTCCTTGGGCAGGCGCGCGAAGGGGCCGTTCTCCATCTGCCATTCGCCGTTCTCGCGCCAGATCAGGCGCGATTCCACATCGTCGCGGCGCGCCAGCTTCTTGACGGCGGCGATCGTGACCGGCGGCTTGAAGCCGGGGATGGCCTGGCGGATCAAGAGAGGCTTGCGCTGCCAGTAGCGGCGCATGAAGTCGTTGGGGCTCTGGTTGCCCAGCAGGGCCAAGGAATGGTCGAGGTTCATTGCAGGTGCTTCTTCAGGCGGTAGAGGGCGTCGAGCGCTTCGCGCGGGGTCAGGCTGTCGGGGTCGATGGCGGCGAGTTCCTCGCGCAGGGCGTCCAGGGCCTCGAGGTCGTCGGAACGGTCGGCTTCCGCATAGGCCTGGGCGTCGGCGTCAGCGGCGGCCGCGAACAGGCCGAGCTGCGGCGTGGGGGCGCCTTGCGCCTCCAGGCGTTCCAGTTCGCGCGAGGCCTGGCGGATCACGGCGGCGGGCACGCCCGCGCGTTGCGCCACCTGGATCCCGTAGCTGCGGCTGGCGGGGCCTTCGCGCACTTCGTGCAGGAACACGATGCCGCCGGCCGATTCCGCCGCGGCCAGGTGCACGTTGGCCGAGGCCGGCTGTTCCGCGGGGAGGCGGGTCAGCTCGAAATAGTGGGTGGCGAACAGCGTCAGCGCGCGGTTGTGGGCAAGCAGGCGGCAGGCGATGGCCCAGGCCAGCGCCAGGCCGTCATAGGTGGACGTACCGCGGCCGATTTCGTCCATCAGCACCAAGCTGTTGGGCGTGCTGGCCGACAGGATCGCGGCCGCCTCGGTCATTTCCATCATGAAGGTCGAGCGGCCGCCCGCCAGATCGTCGGCCGCTCCGATACGGGTGAAGATGCGGTCGATCTTGCCGATGCGGGCGCGCGAAGCGGGCACGAAACTGCCGATGCGCGCGAGCAGCACGATCAGCGCCACCTGCCGCATATAGGTCGATTTACCGCCCATGTTCGGACCGGTGATCAGCAGCATCCGGCGCGCCGGCTCCAACCGGCAGCCGTTGGGCGTGAAGCGCTCGATGGCGTGTTCCACCACCGGGTGGCGGCCGGCATCGATGTCGATGTCGGCCTGCTCAGACAGTTCGGGCGCGATCCAGTCGTGGCGGCGCGCGTGATCGGCCAGCGCGGCCAGCGCGTCCAGTTCGGCCAACGCGGCGGCGCAGTCCGACAGCGGCCGCACGTGTTCGGCCAGCACATCGAGCAATTGCTCGAACAACCATTTTTCCCGAGCCAGCGAACGGTCCTGGGCGGACAGCACCTTGTCTTCCCAGGTCTTGAGCTCAGGCGTGATGTAGCGTTCGGCGTTCTTCAGCGTCTGGCGGCGGCGGTAATCCTCCGGCACCTTGGCGGTCTGGCCCTTGGTGACTTCGATGTAGAAGCCATGCACGCGGTTGAACTCCACGCGCAGGTTGCTGATGCCGGTGCGTTCGCGTTCGCGGGCTTCCAGCTGCACCAGGAAGTCGCCGCCGTCGGCCGCGAGGCCGCGCAGTTCGTCCAGTTCAGCGTCGAAGCCCGCCGCCAGCACGCCGCCGTCGCGGATGGCGACAGCCGGTTCGGCGGCAATGGCGCGCACCAGCAGGGCGGCCAGGGCCGGGTCCACCGACAGGTGCGAGACCAGTTCGCCCAGCCGCGGCGAATCCGCCATCGGCTCGACTTGGTCGCGCAGCGCCGGCAGGGCCTGCAGCGCGTCCCGCAGGCTGGCCAGTTCGCGCGGGCGCACCGAACGCAATGCCAGGCGGGCGGCGATGCGTTCGATGTCCGGGAAGGCGTTCAATGCGCTGCGCAAGGACTCCAGCAGCCCGGCCGAACCGAAGCCGGCCGCGCCGAAGGTCTGTTCCATGTCCATGCGGCCCGCCAGCAGCGCCGAGATGGCTTGCTGGCGCGCCAGCGCCTGTTCGTTCTCGCGTAGCGGATGGTGCAGCCAGCGGCGCAGCAGCCGGCTGCCCATGGGCGTGCGGCAGCCGTCCAGCAGCGAGAACAGCGTCGGCGAATCTTCGCCGGACAGCGTCTGCGTCAGCTCCAGGTTGCGGCGCGTGACCGGATCCAGCAGCACGTACTGCCCGGGGCGTTCCGCTGACAGGCTCTGCACGTGGGCCAGGGCCTGCGACTGGGTGCGTGCCGCGTAGCGCAGCAGCGCGCCCGCGGCGCAAATGCCGGCCGGCATGTCTTCGATGTCGAAGCCCGCCAGCGTATCGGTCTTGAAGTGCGCCAGCAGGTGGGCGCGGGCGCTGTCGGCTTCGAAGTGCCAGTCGGGCACGCGGGCCCGCGCGCCTTCGAAGGGGAAGTCGAACTCTGCGCTGTCGGCGCAGACGATCTCGGCCGGCGCAATGCGGTGCAGCTCGGATTCCAGCTGCGCCGGCGCGCATTCGGTCACGCGGAATTCGCCGCTGGCCAGGTTCAGCCAGGCCAGCCCGGCGCGCGGCGCGCGCGCGGTGCCGCCCACGAACACGGCGGCCAGCGCGCGGTCCGCCTTGGCCGGCAGCAGCGCGTCGTCGGTCAGCGTGCCGGGCGTGACGATGCGCACGATGCGGCGCTCGACCGGACCCTTGGAGGTCGCCGGATCGCCGATCTGCTCGCAGATGGCGATGGACTCGCCCATGGCGACCAGCCGCGCCAGGTACTGCTCCATGGCATGCACCGGCAGCCCGGCCATCGGGATCGGCGTGCCGTTGGAAGAGCCGCGCTTGGTCAGCGTGAGGTTCAGCAGACGCGCGCCGCGCTCCGCGTCTTCGTAGAACATTTCATAGAAGTCCCCCATGCGGTAGAAGAGCAGCAAGGGACCGGCCTCCGCTTTCAGGCGGAGGTACTGCTGCATCATGGGGGTATGGCCCGGGTGGGCGTCGGCGGCGGTGTTTTGCGTTGCGGAATTCATGCCCGTGATTGTATCGGGCGCGTGAACCGCTGCGGGGAGGGACGGATGCTGGTTTTGTCCGGACCTCACTTGTTCATGATATTCCCCAACTTCTTGATTACCTCGCGCTCCGTCTCCGCGCTGGCGTGGGCGGCCTTGGTGTAGGCAGCCGTATCCATGTACTGCGGCGACACACCAGACTGGCGCAACAGGGCCAGGAAGGCTTCATCCTTGAGCGTGTCGCGGAAGGCGCCGTCGAGCTTGGCGATTACCGCCGGGTCCATGTCCTTGGGACCGGCGATGCCGAAGGGCGAGGTGTGCACCACGGGATAGCCGGCTTCCTTCAGGGTGGGGACCTCCGGCAGGTCGGGGGAGCGCTTGTCGCCCAGCGACGCGAGGATGCGGACCTTGCCCGAGGCTACGTAGGGCAGGATGGTGCTGGCGCCGACCAGCACCTGGATGTGGCCGCCCAGCATGGCGGTCAGCGCGTCGGCGTCGCCCTTGTACGGCACGTGGGTCCATTTGGCCTGGGCGGCTTCGCCCAGTTGCACCATGGCGATGTGCTGGCTGCTGTAGGCGCCCGGCGTGCCGTAGGAGATCGTGTCGGGCTTGGACTTGGCGTAGGCGACCAGGTCGTCCAGCGTCTTCCAGGGCGAGTCCGCGGCGACCGCTACGTAATAGTTGTAGCCGGCGATCATCGAGATGTAGGTCAGGTCCTTGACCGGGTCGTAGCGCGTGCCGGTGATGTGCGGCATGCGGAAGATGCCGATGGGCACCATGGTGACGGTATAGCCGTCGGGTGCGGTGTTGAGCATCTGGGTCGCGCCCAGCGTGCCGTTGGCGCCGGTCTTGTTCTCGACCACCACGGTCTGGCCGAGGCGCTTGCCGGACTGCTCGGCCAGGGCGCGGCCGACCACGTCGGTGACGCCGCCGGCGGAGTACGGGATGATCAGGCGGATCGGATGGTTGGGAAAGTCCTGCGCCAGCGCGGGGGCGCTGCTTGCGCTTGCCAGGACCATCATGCCTGCTGCCAGGATCTTCTTCATGTCATTCCTCCTTTGTGTGCCGCCGGCTTGCCGGCCGTCTCCAGGTCTAGCGGGATGCCTGGTATTGAACGTCAATCGGTGATGCGCGCGCGGCTTGCGCCGAAGCCGATGCGCTGGAAACCCTCGCGGCTGCAATGGGCCGTCAGGGTGATTTCGTCTCCGGCCTCCAGGAACAGCCGGGTTTCGCCCGAGGGCAGGGTAATGGGTTGCGTGCCGCCGTGCGTCAGTTCGAGCAGGCTGCCGTGGCCGCTATCGTCGGGCGTGGAGATGGTGCCCGAGCCCAGCAGGTCGCCCGGGCGCAGGTTGCAGCCGCCCAGCGTGTGCTGCGCGACCATCTGCGCGGGCGTCCAGTACAGGTGGCGCGCGTCGGATGCGGACAACTGCCGCGGCGCCTGCGCGCGTTCGCGCATGAGCGGCGTGGACAGCCATGCTTGCAGTGCGATCTCCAGCCCGCCCGTGGCAGCGTCCTCAGCGTTGCGCAGGTAGGGCAGCAGTTCGGGATCGGCGTCGCCGCGCGCCATTGCGGCGCGGCGGAACGGGGCCAGCGCCTCGCTGGTCACGATCCAGGGCGAAACCGTCGACGCGAAATTCTTGCCCTGGAAGGGGCCCAGCGGCTGGTATTCCCAGGCCTGGATATCGCGCGCGGACCAGTCATTCAGCAAGCCGTAGCCGGCCACGTGGCCAGCGGCGAGTTCCAGCGGCACCGGTTCTCCGAGCGCGTTGCCGGGACCGATCCAGATCGCCAGCTCCAGTTCGAAGTCCAGTTGCGCCGAGGGCCGGAAGGCCGGGGTATCGACGCCGGCGGCGGTCCTGACCTGGCCGCGCGGCCGCCGCACGGGCGTGTCGGACGGGCAGATGGAGGATGCGCGGCCATGATAGGCGATGGGCACATGCCTGTAGTTCGGCATCAGCGGGTTGTTGGGGCGGAACAGTTTGCCCACATGGCTCGCGTGATGGATGCCGGCATAGAAATCGGTGTAGTCGCCCACGTCCGCGGGCAGCAGCAGTTCGCACTGCGCCTGGGGATGCAGCAGGCGCGCGCCCTGGACCTCGTGCCGCGCGCGGCCGGGGTTTGCGGCGTCCAGCAGGGCGAACAGCGCGTGCCGCACGGCCTTGCGGGTGGCGGCGGGCAAAGCCATCCAATCGTTGAGCCTGCGCGCCGACAGCGCCTGGCGCGTGGCCGGGTCCAGCCCTTTCAGCAGGCCCAGTTCCACGGCGGCCCGGACATCCAGCACCTGCTCGCCGATGGCGACGCCGATTCGTGGCGCGCCGCCATCGCGGCGGAACACGCCCATCGGCAGGTTCTGCACCGGAAAATCCGGATGGCCGTCTGCGCTGTCGACCCAGCTCTGGGCGGTGGGCGCGTGGGTGTGGTCCAGCATCTTGTACTCCTCGCGGGCGTTATCGGTATCGCTGCGCGCTGTGGCCCGGCCTGCGCGCATATTCAACTAAGGCCGTCGTTGCGGCTTCAGGCCGCGGTGGTGCCGCCGTCCATGGCCCAGGCCACGCCCCGGACTTCGTCGGCGTCGGGCGAGCAGAAGAATTCGCACAGCCCGGCGATCTGCTCCAGAGTGACGAACTTGCCCGAAGGCTGGCGCAGGCCCAGCAGCTTGTTGGTGGCTGCGGCATTGTCCAGGCCTTCGCGCTCGGCCAGCGCGTCGATCTGCTTCTGCACCAGCGGCGTATGCACCCAGCCGGGGCAGATGGCATTGCAGGTGATGGCGGTCTGCGCGGTTTCCAGCGCTACCGATTTGGTCAGGCCGATCAGGCCATGCTTGGTGGCGTTGTAGCCGGTCTTGCCGGCGCGGCCGCGCAAGCCGCTGATGGACGCCATGTTGACGATGCGGCCCCAGTTGCGTGCGCGCATGGCAGGCAACGCGGTGCGTATGGTGTGGAAGCTGGCGGACAGGTTGACCGCGATCATGTCGTCCCACTTGTCGACCGGAAAGGCTTCGATCTGGCTGACGTGCTGGATGCCGGCGTTGTTGACCAGGATGTCCAGCGCGCCGTAGGCCTGGTTCAGCTCGGCCATCATGGCCTCGATCTGGGCTGGCTTGCGCAGGTCGCAGGGCTGGAAACGGACCGGAACGCCATAGGTATCGCGGAATTCGGCGCAGAGGGCGTCGGCCGCCGAGGCGTCGGCCAGGCCGTTGAGCACCAAGGTCGCGCCGGAGCGCGCCAGGCGCCGCGCTACCGCCAGGCCGATGCCGCTGGTCGAACCGGTTACCAGGGCCACGCGCCCCGAAAGATCAGCCATGCTTGTCTCCACGCTGTGTCGTTATGGAATGCGTGGCAGGTTAGGACGTGGAGATTGAGTCGTCCAATTTATTATCGATGCATGATTTATATTTAGTGGATATAAATAGCCAGCAGCCTTGGAACCACTCATGGAATTGCGCCACCTGCAGAGCTTCGTGGTCCTTGCCACGGAACTGAATTTCACACGGGCCGCCTTGCGCCTGCACATCGCCCAACCGCCCTTGAGCCAGCGCATCCGCGAACTTGAAGACGAGCTGGGCGTGAAGCTGTTCGACCGCAGTACGCGCAAGGTGACGCTGACGGTGGCGGGCCGCGTGTTCCTGGATAGCATCCAGCCCATGTTCCGGCAGCTCGATGGCGCGGTGGAGGCCTGCCGCAAGGCTGGCCGGGGCGAGACCGGCAGCCTGCGGCTGGGCTATACCGGACGCGCCAGCCATGTGCGCCTGCCGGGGCTGGTGCGCGATTGCCGGCGCCATTACAGCGATATCGCGCTGGATATCCAGGGGCCGCTGCCCACGGGTGAACTGCGCCTGAAGCTGCTGGACGGCACGCTGGACGCGGCCTTGTGTTTTCTGCCGCTGGAGGGCAAGCACATCGTGTCGCACGAGTTCATGCTCAGCGAGTTTTCCATTGCGCTGGCCGACGCGCATCCATTGGCCGCCAAGGCCAAATTGCGTGTCGCGGATCTGGCTCAGGAGCCGTTCATTGCCTATCCCTCGGGCAAGGGCTTCCACTTGCGCGGCGCCATGGATGCGATCTGCCTGGAGGCGGGCTTCCTGCCGCGCGTGGTGCGGGAAACGGAGGCTTCCCAGACTTTGCTGTGCCTGGTCGCGGCCGGCACTGGCGTGGCCATCATTCCGCGCGACATCGAGTCCTTCAACATGGAGGGCGTGGTGTTCCGGCCGTTGCCCGCGGACGCCCCTAAGCTGCAGCACGGCATTGCGTGGCTGCAGACCAACCAGAATCCGGCGTTGGGGCGGCTGCTGGCATTGTGCGGCGTTGCCGCTGCGGCAGGATGAGCAGGCCGGCCTGCTTGCCCGCGCCCGTCCGCAAACGGCACAATCGCAGCGCGCGGCCCTGTTTCCGCCGCCGGAGTTTCTTATCCATGCAGGTTCTATCCGTCCCGGCCACGCTGGACGCCAGCGAGCGCATCACCATCTCCAGCGGTCCGCACCAGGCCGAATTCGCGCCGGGCGGCGGCGGCCGCCTGACGCGGTTGTCCACCGGCGGCCATGACTGGATCGTGCCCCTGACCGACACGCAGTGGCCCGCGGGACGCTGGCCGCGGGCAGGCTCCTATCCGCTGGCGCCTTACTCCAACCGCATCCGCGATGGCGTGTTCACCTTCAACGGCGCCAGGCACGCGCTGCAGTCGGTAGCCGGCCGGCCCCATGCGATCCATGGCGCGGGCCTGTACCAGCCATGGAGCGTGCGCAGCCACGGCCCGGACAACGTCGACCTGGTGCTGGAGCAGCCCGCCGGCGTGCTGGGCTGGCCTTGGGCTTTCGAATGCGTGCAGCGCTATCAGCTGGACGCGCGCGGCCTGAGCGTGGCGCTTGCCATCGTCAATCTCGGCGACACGCCCATGCCTTGCGGCCTGGGCCTGCACCCCTACTTCACGGCCGAGCGCGTCACGCTGCATGCGCGCCGCGAGTGGACGGCGGACGCCGACGGCCTGCCCAATGGCAGCAAGTCCGTCCATGTGCGCGAGCTGCGGCGTTCGGCCAGCGGCTGCGATACCTATCTGTCGCAGTGGGAGGGGCGAGCCACCCTGCATTGGCCCGATGGACATCAGCTATCGCTGCACGCCGACCCGGCGTTTGCGCACTTGGTGGTCTATACGGCGGGCGGGTCGGAGTTCCTGTGCGTCGAGCCGGTCACCAACGTGGCGGACGCGTTCAACCTGGCGGCGGGCGGCGAGACCCGCACCGGCATGCGGACGCTCGAGCCCGGCGCGCGCTTTACCGCGACCGCGTTGTTTGGCCTGGAGCCGCCCCGGGCCGCGCGTTCCTGACGCCCGCAAGCGGCGCTTTGAAAGCGCCGCCGCCTGCGGCGATAATCCGGGCAAACCAAGTCCAGGAGTCCTTCGATGAAAAAGCTCAGCACCGAACAATTGCAGGCCGCGGCCGAAACGCTGCGCCGTGTGCAGGCAAGGCTGGCGCGCGCCGGCAATCTGCCGCTTGAGCCCACCCTCTATGCCTGCGCGCAAGGATTCCGCCGCAACGTGCCCGACTATCTGTGGTCGTGGCTGTCAGGCCTGCTGGCGCCGCACAAAAGCCTGGGGGCGTGGATGGACGCACACCAGCCAGGCTGGCGCACGGGCAAGACGCCCGCCGCGGTGGTCTACGCGCGCAGCGAAAATGGCTGGTTGGAATGGCTGATCGCCGAACTGGAAGCCGAGATCAATGATCCCCACGCCCGCGCCAAGCGGGAAGGGCGCGCCTAGACCGGTGCATTGCCCGCGCGTCCAGCGTCCAGTCCGGACCGGATGCCGGCCGGGCGCTTCAGGCCCGCTCGGCTCGCGAGCGGCGCAACAGAAGGAATAGCGTCTCCAACACGGCGGCCGCCAGCAGGGCGGCCAGCACCGAACCCAGCACTTGCGAGTCCCATAGGCGCGGCGGCCCTACGCGGAACTGCACCGTGTCGAAGACCAGTCCGGCCGTGATGCCGGCGACGATGGCGGCCTTCCATCCTTGCAAGGGAGCCAGCCGCAGCATCAGCAGGGTGAAGGCCACCATCCCCCAGAGCACGGGTTCAAGCGCCTGATTGAGAATGTGGTCGAGCAGAAGAGACTCCCGATTGGGTCGCGCATGCGTTTGCGCGCAGTCGAGTTTGTACTGCGTTCTGCTTGCAATTGCGAGATGCCCCGCCGCCGTGAGCGGCGAGGCATGGCCCACGGGTCCTAGAACCCTTCCAGCACGATCTTGCCCTGCGCCTTGCCGCTTTCGATGAAGGCGTGCGCCCGGCGCAGGTTTTCGGCATTGATCTTGCCGTAGTGCGCGCCCAGGGTGGTGCGCAGCGTGCCTTCGTCGATCAGGCGGGCGGCCTGGTTCAGCAGTTCATGCTGCGCGATCATGTCGGGCGTGCCGTGCAGCGGACGCGCGAACATGAACTCCCAATGCAGCGAGGCCGACTTGGACTTGAGCAGGCGCACGTCGATGGCTGCGGGGTCGTCGATCAGGGCGATCTTGCCTTGCGGCGCAATTGCTTCGGCCATCTGCGCGAAATGCTGGTCGGTCTGGGTCAGGCCGGCGATATGACTGACGTGTTCGAAGCCGATGCGCTTGAGTTCAGCGGCCAGCGGCTGGCTGTGATCGATCACGTGATGCGCGCCCAGCTCGCGCACCCAAGCCTGGGTTTCCGGACGCGAGGCGGTGCCGATCACCGTGAGTCCGGTCAGCTGGCGAGCCAGCTGCACCAGGATGGATCCCACGCCGCCCGCGGCGCCGATGACCAGCAGGCTGCCCTGGCTGGGCGCGGCGTTGTCCAGCACGCGCAGCCGGTCGAACAGCAGCTCCCACGCGGTGATCGTGGTCAGCGGCAGCGCCGCGGCCTGGGCGTAGTCCAGGCTGTCGGGCATGCGGCCGACGATGCGTTCGTCTACCACGTGCAGCTCGCTGTTGGCGCCGGGGCGGTTCAGCGCGCCGGCATACCAGACGCGGTCGCCCGGCTTGAACAGGCTGGTCTTTGCGCCCACGGCGCGCACCACGCCGGCGGCGTCCCAGCCTATGACTTCGGCCTGGCCATCCTTGGGCTTGCGGTTGGCGCGGATCTTCACGTCCACCGGATTCACCGAAATGGCGCGGACTTCGACCAGCAGGTCATGGTCGCCGGGCACCGGGTCGGCGACGGTGATGTCTTGCAGCGCCTCCGGGTGATCGGCGGGCAGGTTCTTGAAATAGGCGATGGCTTTCATGGCGGCTTGTCCGGATCAGATGATGGAACGCACCACGCCGCCGTCCACGCGCAGCGCCGCGCCGTTGGTGGCGGCGGCTTGCGTGGAGCAGGTGTAGACGACCATGTTGGCCACTTCTTCCACGGTGGCCAGGCGGCGCAGCAGCGAAGTGGGGCGGTGCTGGGCGATGAAGTCGCGCTCCATCTGGTCCTGCGTGACGCCTTGTTCCTTGGCCATTTCGGCAAAGAAGTCCGACACGCCTTCCGAGCGGGTGGGGCCGGGCAGCACCGCGTTGACCGTGACGCCGGTGCCGGCGGTCAGTTCGGCCAGGCCGCGCGACACGCCCAGCAAGGCAGTCTTGCTGACGCCGTAGTGGATCATTTCCGCGGGGATCTGCACCGCGGACTCGCTGGAGATGAACACGATGCGGCCCCAGCCGGCGGCCAGCATGCGCGGCAGGTAGTAGCGCGACAGGCGCACGCCGCTCATGACGTTGGTGTCCAGCATGTACTGCCAGTCGTCATCCGTGATTTCAGTGAAGGACTTGGGCGCGAAGTAGCCGGCGTTGTTGATCAGGATGTCGACGTCGGGATGGGCGGCCGAGATCGAGGCCGCGCCGTCGGCAGTGGCGAGATCAGCCTGCACGGTGCTCACGCGCGCAGCGGGAAACTGCTTGGCAAGTGATGCGGCGGCCTGGGCCAGCTTGTCGGCGTTGCGGCCGTGCAGCACGACTTCGGCGCCGGCCTCGGCCAGGCCCGCGGCGATGGCCAGGCCAATGCCGCCGGACGATCCAGTAACCAGGGCTTTCTTGCCGTTCAATTCGATTTTCATGAAGGGGACTCCTTGCGTGTCGGGGAATGGAGCCATGATTACCCAGCCCAAACCAGCGAAAAAGCGGCTAGCATCGCAGTCAGTTTCAATAATTTTTTGAAAATGAGGCCGGCATGGTGCGGTTCGAAGATCTGAAGATATTCATGGCGGCGGCGGACCAAGGCAGTTTTTCCGCCGCCGCGCGCGAACTGGACCTGACGCCCGCAGTCGCAAGTGCCGCGCTCAAGCGGCTGGAGCAGGCCCTGGATGCGCGCCTGTTCGTGCGTACGACGCGCAGCCTCAGGCTGACCAGCGACGGCGCACGCTATCTGGAGCATGCCCGCGCGGCGCTGTCGGCGCTGGACGCGGGCAGGAACGCCGTAGCGCGCAACAAGACGGAGATCTCCGGCACGCTGTCCTTGTCGATCCCGTCCGACCTGGGCCGCCACGTGCTGCTGCCGTGGCTGGACGAATTCCAGGAACAGCATCCGCGCGTCAATTTCCAGGTGCGCATCAGCGACCGCCTGGCCGACCTGTACCGCCAGCCGGTGGATCTGGCGGTGCGCTATGGCACGCCGAATGACTCGGGACTGGTGGCCCTGCCGCTGTCCGAGCACAACCGCCGCGTGGTGTGCGCCTCGCCCGCATACCTTGCGCGCCATGGCGTGCCGCAGGTGCCCGATGACCTGCGCCGTCACAATTGCCTGTCCTTCGTGCTGGGCGAAACCCTGCACGACCGCTGGGCCTTCCGGCACGAGGGCGCCGCGCTCACCATACCGGTCAAGGGCGACCGCGTCGGCGACGACGGCGAACTGGTGCGCCGCTGGGCCCTGGCTGGCCATGGCCTGGCCTACAAGTCGCGCTTTGACGTGCTGGCCGACCTGCGGGCGGGCAGGCTCATCGAAGTCCTGGCCGACTACACCAGCGAGCCCTCGCCGCTATACCTGCTGTGCGTGCACCGCATGCTGCTCTCGCCGGCGGTAAAGCGGCTGCGCGAATTCCTGCACGAACGCTTCAAGGCCTTCGAGGCGGGCTAGCCGGTCTTCTGGGGCTTCAATGCGCGTGGCTGGCCCGTTGGTTTGCCGCGCGCGTGCGGGCGGCTTTCTTCGCGGCAGCGGACCGGCCTGCAGCGCCCTTGGTGGCGGCAGCCTTCTTGGCGGCGGCCGAGCGGGCAGCGGCGCTGCGCTTGGAGGCCGATGCGCTGGCCTGCCGCGACAATGCGGTGCGCGAAGCGGGCTTGGTGCTTTCCTTCTTCAGGGCGGTGGTGGTGGCCTTGGCGCGTTTGGTGGCCTTGGCATGCCCATCATGAGACGCGTCGCTGTCCTGCTTCGCCTTGCGCTTGGTCGCCGCGCTGGCCTTCTTCGGCGTAGGCAGGGCCACGCCGGCGCGGCGCGCCTTGGACAGCCCGATCGCGATGGCCTGCTTGGTGGACCGCACGCCATGTTTGCCTTCGCGCACGTGGTCGATTTCCTCGCGCACGAATTCTCCGGCCTGCGTGGAAGCGGATTTTCCTTGCCGTTTGTCGCGCGCCGCTCGTTCCAGGGTTTTTCGTTCAGGCATGACGACACCTCCTTGCTTGCGTTGCGGGAACGGGCTCCGCCGCGCCGAGGCCGGTGCGACGGAACTCGTAACACCACTCTAACGCCGTGGGCGTATGCTGTGTGTTCGAATGGATTGCCGGTCGTAAGCGCCGGAACACCGCCGCCAGACCGACGATGCACGACTCACCCCCCCTAAGCGGAGACGAGCTATGTCGAATCATGTCTACAAGCAAATCGAACTGGTGGGCTCTTCCACCAAGTCCACCGACGACGCCATCACGCAGGCCATCGCGCGCGCTTCCGAGACGCTGCGCAACCTGGATTGGTTCGAAGTCACCGAAGTGCGCGGCCATATCAAGGATGGCAAGGTGGCGTACTGGCAGGTCGGCTTGAAGATAGGCATGCGGCTGGAAGGGAACGAGTGAGTCCGCTTGCTGCTTCTTTCTTGAGCACGCCTTCCAAGTGATTGTCGGATAAGGAGTTTTTCAGCTTGTTATCCGACTGTTCAGAGGCTTGTCCACATTCGGTGGGGACAAGCCTGTCTCGCTTGTGGCTGCGGCGCTCAAGGTCCGACGTGGCATCGTGAACCCGCCGGCTGTGGGCGTTTCTTGAGCGGCCCCTCCAAGTGCTTGGCCCACAAGGCTTTTTGCGTCCTGCCCTCATACTGTCCTCAGGCTTATCCACATTTGGCGGGGACAACCTCGGCGCCTCGATACAGCATTTGGGCCATTTTTGACCACCCCTTGCAGGCGCTTGATATGCAAGGGAATTTCCGACCTGCCCTCATACTGTCCTCATGCTTCTCCACAGAACGCGGGGACAAATCCACATTCAGGCGAGACCGCCGCGGAAGTCTGCCCGGGCATCCTGATTTCAGTGGATAAGTGCGTCAAAAATCATCCAAAAGGATGATTGCGCAATTTTTGACCGGCCCTTGCAAGTGCTTGGCGGGGCACGGATTTTTCATTCTGCCCCAAGGCTGTCCTCAACCTTCTCCACAGTTGGCGGGGATAAGTGTGAGCCCCCACGCCGCACTCGCTGCGCTCGCTTGCTGCCCCCCGAGGGGGCTGGCCCGCCTTGGGGCGGCCCGGCGGCGGGCCGGTGCCCTGGCGGCATTGGATGCGCCAGCGGCGACCGTCGTCGCTGAAAAAAAAAGCCCCCCGACGTATCGGGGGGCTGGATCGCCCGGAGGTAGACGGGCGATCTCTGCCGGCCGGGAGGAGCCCGCGCCGGCAGCGGCGGCGATCAGGGGTTGAACTTCTTGATCCAGTCCACGTAGCGGTCCACCCAGCCTTGCAGGAATTTGCGGGTGCCTTCGTTGGTGATGTTGTACTGGTCATCGACCAGGCCTTCCGTGTATTGCAGGAAGACCTCGGGCGTGGTCAGGGCGTTGGCGCCCTCGGCGGCCAGGATGTTGCGCAGGTGTTGCTGCATCAACGCGGTGCCGGCAGCGCTGGGCGAAGTGCCGACGATGCCGACGGCCTTGCCGGTCCAGGAGTTCTGGCCCCAGGGACGCGAACCCCAGTCGATGGCGTTCTTGATGGCGGCGGGCACGGAGCGGTTGTGCTCGGGCGACACGAACAGGATGCCCTGGGCGTCGGCGATCTGCTGCTTGAGCTTGGCGGCGGGGCCGGGCAGGTTGTTTTCGTTGTCCTGGTTGTAGAGCGGCACGTCGCCCAGGCTCACGTATTCGAACTTGAAGTCCGCGGGCACCAGCTTTTCCAGCGCGCGGGCCAGCCGCAGGTTGAACGAGGCAGCGCGCAGGCTTCCGACGAAAACGGCAATCTTGTAGGTGCTCATGGGGCGCAGGCTCCAAGGGGTGGACGGGAATGTCAGTGTAGACCTGTAAGCAAGCCCGCTCAATCTCGATCGCGGATATGTTTATTCATGATCATGACGCGCTGATGTCGGCTGCGCGCGGGCTGGCGCATCAGCTCATCAGGCTGACATGGGCAGCGACCACGCGCCATCCTTCAGGCGTGCGCATCCAGGTCTGGCTTTGCCGGCCGATGCGGTCGCTGCCGTCGCGCTGGAACTCCAGATTGGCCGTCGCGAAATCCTGGCCGTAGGTGGTGACGACCGTGCGCAACACGCGGCGGGCCAGGCCTTGCGGCGAACGCGCCGCGCGAAAGGCGCGGATGGCATCGTAGCCGTAGAGGTTTTCGCCGGCGCCATAGCGCAGCGTGTGAGGGCTGTTCCAGAAGAGCGCATCCAGCACTTCCACCTGGTTGTTCACCAGGGCGGTTTCGTAGCGGTCCAGGGCGGCTGTGACCTCCGCCACGACGTCGGGCAGGTTGATATCCATGCTTGCGGCTCCAGTTGGCACCGTTCTGGTGCGAAATATAGGGGTAATCACCAATGTGGTGTGTCTTGCGGTGCGGCGCACCCATCTCCGCGGCCGCGGTCTTTCGGCCTCGTCGGGGGAGCGCGGCGCGACGATCCTGGCATGCCGCTTGCTAGGGTTAATACTGCATAACAAGCTACGCGCCGATCCAGGAGTTCCGCCATGTCCCGTTCCACCGTTCCCGCCCCGGTCACCATGCTGGTCACCCGGCACATCGCACCCGAACGCTATGGCGATTTCCTGTCCTGGATGCGCCAGGGGGAGATCCTCGCGGCAGGTTTCCCGGGCTTTCTCGGGTCCGGCGTGCTGCAGCCCGCCGAAGGCGGCGACCAGTACCAGATAGTCCTGCGTTTTGCCGACGCGGCCAGCCTCGCCCGCTGGGAAAACTCCTTGCCGCGCCGCATGTGGCTCGAACGCGGCGCGTCGCTGGTGCGCGCCAGCCACGAGCGCCGCGTCAGCGGCACGGATGACTGGTTCGCGCCCAGGACCAGCGCGCCGCCGCGCTGGAAGCAGGCCGTCAGCATCTGGCTGGCTTACTTTCCGGTGTTGCTGGCGTTTTCCGTGCTGGCCAGCGAACCGTTGAGCCTCTTGCCGGTGTTCTGGCGGGTGCTGATCACCAGCGTAGCGTTGACGCCCGTCATGGTGTTCATCTGCATGCCCCTGGTGGCGCGCATGCTGCAGCGCTGGCTGCGGGCGAGCTGAAGCAGGCATGCGCGGCCGGTTCAGGCCGCGCGCGCGCTGCGGGAGGAATACAACCGGTGCAGCGTGATCTTGCGCACCGCCGCCTGGCTGCCCTGGATATGCGCGTTCAGCAGCGCAACCGAGCGTGCGGCGTCGCCGGCTAGCGCCGCGTCGAGTATGGCCGCGTGCTCTTCGTAGGTCTTGCCGATGCGTTCGGGTAGCGTGAAGTCCAGGCGCCGCACGATGCGGATGCGCTCGGTGGCTGCGCGGTGCACGCGCGCGATCTCGGGGTTGCCTGCGGCGGCCACCAGATCGATGTGAAAGCGCTCGTCCAGGTCCGCCAGCCGCTCGCTGTCGGCGGATCGTTCGCTTGGGTCCACCAGCCAGATGTCGGCCAGCGGGCGCAGCGCGCGCTGGCGTTCGGCGGCGTTGGCCGTTGCGCACAGCGACTGCACCGCGGCCGCCTCCAGCACGCTGCGCAGCTCGTAGAAATGGTCCAGCGTGTTGAAGTCCAATGGCTTTACCAGCCAGCCATTGCGCTGGCGCACCTCCAGATAGCCTTCCCGCTCCAGCCGGAACAGGGCCTCGCGTACCGGCGTGCGGCTGACCTGCAGGCGGTCGGCGATCTCGGTTTCAGTGAAGCGGTCGCCCGGCGCCAGCCGGAAGTCCAGGATGTCCCGCTTCAGCGTGCCGTAGGCGGTGTCGGCCAGCGTGCGCGGTATGTCGATGACGGCGAAGGCGGTTCCCATGTGGTGGCCTCGGAGCGGTGGTTAAAGAGAGCGTAGGCGGGCAATGCCGGCCTGCTGCAGCGCATGTGCGGCGCGCAGGCAATCGGCTTCGCGCCACGGCGCGCCGATCAGTTGCACGCCCAACGGCAGGTGATCGTCCTGTCCGGCTTCGGGCCAGACCGGCGCGGCGCAGACCGGCAGCCCGATGCACGACACCGGCTGCGTCAGGATGCCCATGCTGGCGCGCGCCGGCAGCCGCTGGCCGGCCAGTGTCAGCCAGTCTGCGCCGATGGGCGTGGCCGGGACCGGCGTGGCGGGGGCGATCAGTACGTCGTAGTGTTCGAACAGCGTCAGCGCTTCGCGATAGACGCGATGGCGGATGCGCTGCGCCTGCTGCGCCCAGGTTGCGGGCACAAGGCTGCCTGCGACCAGCCGGTCGCGCGACAGCGGTTCGTAGTAGTCGTAGTGCGTAACGAGTTTGCGGCGGTGCAAGGCGCCGCCTTCCGCCGCGCTGATGACGAAGGCCGCGGCGCGGGCTTGGGCCGCGCCCTGGAGTTCGACGACGGCCGTGGCGTCCAGCGCGTGCGCCGCGATCTCGACGGCACGGCGGGCCTGCGGTCCGGCCCATTCGGCGAAGTAGCCGCCCAGCACCGCCACCCGCAGTCCGCGCATGCCGCCGGCCAGCGCCGCCAGCGTGGGTTCGGCCGGGCGTTGGGCGCAGGCCACGTCGTCGGCGTCCATGCCCTGCAGCGCGTCGTAGGCGGCGGCAAGGTCGCTGGCGCTGGCCGCGAAAGGCCCCAGGTGGTCGAGGCTGCCGACGAACGGAAACGAGCCTGCGCGCGACAAGCGGCCGAAGGTGGGCTTCAGGCCGAACACGCCGCACAGCGAGGCGGGCACGCGGATCGAGCCGTTGGTGTCCGAGCCCAGCGTCAGCGGCACCAGGCCGCCCGCGACCGCGGCGGCGCTGCCGCCGGACGAGCCGCCGGCGATGCGGGTGGTGTCGTGAGGGTTGCGGCAGGGGCCGTAGTGGCTGTTTTCCGTGGTGAAGCCATAAGCGTGCTCGTCCATGTTCAGCGCGCCGACCAGCACCGCGCCGGCCTCGCGCATGCGTTCGACCAGTCTGGCGTCGCGCCGCGCGGGCGGGTTGGAGGCGTTGACCCGCGCGCCGGCCAGGGTGACCTGGTCGGCGATGTCGAACAGGTTCTTGACCGCATAGGGCACGCCGGCCAGCGGCGGCAGCGGCTCGCCGCGGGCGCGGCGCGCGTCGATGGCCGCCGCTTCCTGCCGCGCCCGGCTTTCGGTGATGGCGGTGAAGCAGTTGTAGCGCGGATCGCGCTCGCGCACGCGCGCCAGCGTGGCGTCCAGCACCGCCATTGCGCTGCGTTCGCCGGCGCGGACCTGGCGCGCGATATCCTGCGCGGGGCCGCTCACGGGCGGAACACCGCGGCAGATTCCAGCTCCACGGCCAGTGGCTCATCGACGAAGCCGGCCGCGATGTCCTGGATGCGCGCGAACTGCTGCGCCACGTCGGCCACGGCCTGCTCGCGCAAGGCATAGCCGGCCAGCGCCAGGGCGCTGCGCACGTATTGGTCGATGGTTTCCTGGGTCATGGCGGACTCTCCGGTACGGGTGATTTACTTGCGCACTTCGCGCTGGAAGATTTCCAGGCTGAGCTTCTTCATTTCGATGAAGCTGGGTTCTGACAGCGTCGCCACCGTGCGGGGGCGCGCGTCGCGGTAATCCAGGATCTCCGCGACCCGGGTGGGCCGCTTGGTCAGCAGCAGCACCTGGTCGGCCAGGTACACGGCTTCCTCCAGGTCGTGCGACACCAGCAGCATGGTGGTGCCGGTCTGCATGAAGACCTCCTGCAGCTTTTCGCGGATGAACAGCGTCATCTCGAAGTCCAGCGCGGAGAAGGGCTCGTCCAGGAACAGCACCTCCGGTCCGGGCGCCAGCGCGCGCATGATCGAGGCGGTCTGCTGCTGTCCGCCGGACAGTTCATAGGGGTAGCGGTTCAGGTCGAACTTGACGTCGAACGAGGCCACCAGCTCGGCGACCCGCGCATCCACCTCGGCCTTGCTGCGGCCTTCCAGGCGCAGCGGGTAGGCGATGTTGTCGATGGTGCGCAGCCACGGGAACATGGCCTCGCGGTAGTTCTGGAAGACGTAGCCGATCTTGGTCTGAGCCAGCGACTTGCCGTCGAACAGGATCTCGCCCGAGTCGATCGGAATCAGGCCGGCGATCATGTTGATCAACGTCGACTTGCCGCAGCCGTTGGGGCCGAACACCGAGACGATCTTGCCCTTGGGGATGTCGAGGTTGAAGTCCTCGTACAGCGGCCAGCCGGCGAAGTACTTGGTCAGCCCGCGTATGGTGATGTGGGTGCCCAGCGGGCCGGGCTCGAACGGCGCGGCGGCAGGGCCGGGGGCGATGACGGGATTGAGGACGGTGGACATCAGCGGCCGCTCCAGTGGACCACGCGCTTTTCCAGCACGAGAAAAAGAATGTTCAGCACATAGCCGAGCGCGCCGGCGGCGAGGATGGCCGCATACATGTCGCGCACGTTCAGCACCTGCTGCGCATTGATGATGCGATTGCCCAGGCCGCTGTCGGAGCCGATGAACATTTCGGCCACGATCACGATGACCAGCGCCATCGACACGCCGCTGCGCAGGCCCACGAACGTGGGCTGCAGGCTTTCCCAGATCAGCACGTCCTTGAAGATGCGCCAGCGCGACGCGCCCATCACGCGCGCCGCCATGACACGCTGCTTGCGGGCGTTGATGACGCCGTAAGCGCTGTTGAACAGGATCACCAGCACCGCCGCGAAGGCCGCGATGGCAATCTTGTTCATGTCGGTGACGCCGAAGATCATCAGGAACAGCGGAATCAGCGCGGAAGAGGGCGTGGAGCGGAAGAAATCAATCAGAAACTCCACGCTGCGATAAGCCTTTTCGTTGCTGCCCAGCAGCACGCCCAGCGGCACGCCGATCACGCCCGCGATGAGGAAGGCCTGCAGTGTGCGGTTCAGCGACGCCAGGAAGTCCGCCAGCAGCGGGCCGCCCGCCATGCCCTTGACCAGCGCCGCAAGCGCCGCGCTGGGCGTGGGCAGCAGCACAGGGCTGACCAGTTGCAGGCGCACCACCAGGTCCCACACCACGAAGAGCGCCAGCGGGCCGATCAGCGGCAGCAGGCGGCTCGTGTCGAATTTGCGCAGGGGCCGCGCTGTCGCGGCCGGGCCGGCCGCGGTTGTTGCAGTGGTTGCGGTCATGGCTTAGCCCTTGTAGAGCATGGTCGAGACGTCGACCTTCTGGGCGAAGACGCCCTTGTCGGCGAACAGGTCGAAGAATTTCTGGAAGTGCTGGATGTCGCCGGGCGTGAACTCGTTGTAGAGGGTGTAGGCGGCCAGCGGCACTTCCTCGGTCATCGGACCTTCGATGGCGGTGTAGCCCTTGAGGTAGGGGCGGGCCTCTTCCGGCTTGCTGCGGATCAGTTCGATGCCGCGTGCATAGGCGGCGATGAATTTCCTGCTTTCTTCGGGATGCTTCTTCAGGAAGGCGGTGGTCAGCGATGCCGACCCGCCGAACCACGGCGCCATCGGATCGCCCAGCACGTACTTGGCGATGACGCCCGATTCCAGCACGCGGGTGGTGCCGTTCAGCCTGCCCACCGTGCCCGTGGGCTCCAGCGTGTAGCAGGCGTCCAACTGGCCGGCGGCGACCGCGGCGACGTGCTGGCTTATCGCCAGCTCGACCACGGTCGCCCCGGTTGCGCCGGCGCGCTCCAGCACTGCTTTGGCCAGCGTGGCGTTCTGGATGCCGGGTCCAGATCCGACCTTTTTCCCCTTGAGGTCTGCGATGGATTTGATGGGACTGTCTTTCGCGACGATGAACTCGTCCAGCACGTGCTTGGCGTTGCTGGGATTGGACGCAAAGATCTTGAACAGGCCGGGCGAGGCGATCTCGCCGATGGCCAGGTTGGCCGAGCCGGTGCCGTTGGCGCTGCCGTCCGCGCGGCCGGCCAGCATGGCTTCCATGACCTGCTGCGCGCCCGCGAATTTCAGCGGCTCGACGTTCAACCCGGCCTCCTTGAAATAGCCCTTTTCCAGCGCCGCGTAGAACGGCAGGCCGGCCGCCACGGGCCAGAAGCCGATGCGGATGACGGGTCCCGACTGCGCGCGCGTCAGCGCCGGCGCGGCCAACGTCGCGGCGCCCAGCGCGGCGCCCTGGATCAGCCGGCGGCGGGTGGCGTTGAAGGCATGGGGCGCGTTGCGGTAGATCATGAGGGAGCTCCTGGTGTGCAAGGAAAGTGGCGCTTGTAGACAAGCTGGCATACCAGGCATCAAGCAAGAGCCGTGCCAACTTCGTCCGGGGCGGCGGGCGCCCAGGGAGCGTGGCGGGCCGGCCTCGCGCTGGTGCCTCGCCTGAACCACATTGGTGCACGGCGCACCATTGAAGGGGACATAACCGGGCCTGTGTCGCGCTGCGCGCGATGGCGTAGCATGTGGGCGGATCGGAGCGTGCCGCTCCGGGTTCGTGAACCCTTGCGCGACGCCCTGGCTGCGTCATACCGAGATGAATACGCGTTTTGTCGAAGCCTTTCTGTGGTCGGCGCGCCTGGGCAGTTTCCGGGCGGCGAGCGACCGTCTGCACATTACCCAGGCCGCCGTGGCCAATCGCATCGCGTCGCTCGAAGAGGACATAGGCGCGCGCCTGTTCGAGCGCGACGCCAAGGAGCTCAGGCTGACGGCCACCGGCACCCGGCTGCTGGACTATGGCGAACGACTGCTGGAGATCCGCCAGCAGATCCTGTCGCTGGGCAAGGGCGGCGACGAGGTCTTCGGCCTGGTGCGTATCGGCGCCATCGAGACCGTGGTGCACACCTGGCTGATCGGCTTCCTGACCAATCTGCGCTCCACCTACCCGGGCATCGAGGTCCAGCTCACGTCCGAAACCACGCGCGCGCTGCACCGGGGCTTGCGCGAGGGCACGCTCGATATCGCGCTGCAGACGGACCTGCTGAACGACAGCGGCATCATCAGCACCGCCTGCCTGCCAATGGAGATGGGCTGGGTCGGACCGGCCGGCGACGAGGACGCTCTGAGCGCGCAACAGCTGCTGAGCGAGCCGGTGTTGACCATGAGCCCGGGGTCGCAGCCGCACGAGGCGCTCAAGGCCCTGTACCGCGAAGTCGGCATGCCGCAGGGCAAAGTGCACTGCGTCAGCTCGATCTCCGCGCTGGCGCGGCTGGTGCGCAGCGGCTTCGGCCGGGCGCTGGTGCCGCTGCCGCCCATCTATGAATATGTGGGGCGCGGCGAGGTGCAGATCATCCGCTGCGACATCCCCGTGCCGCCCCAGCTGCTGGTGGTGAGTTATCTGGAAAGCGCCGGGTCGGACGCGATCCGCCTGGTGGCTGAACTCGCCAGCCGCGCTTCGGACCAGTTCACGTCGTCGGTCACTGCGCCGCGATTGGGTTCGGCGCAATAGTGTTATCCCTAGGGCGTCTTTCAGTAATTTTGTTGCCGCGCAGAAGAATTACTCGTTTGTCCCGGGGCAGCCGGCCGGCTGAAGATGGAGCCTTCCGTAATCGAAGGAATTTCCTGTCTTCCGCCCATGAGCACGCGCACCGAATCCACTCTCCCGCCGCACGGCCTGCTGTTCGTCGCCACTGACGCCGACCCCGCCCACGAAGCCGATTTCAACCGCTGGTACGACCGCGAACACGTGGAAGAACGTGTGCGCATCCCCGGCTTTCTGTCGGGCGCGCGCTACCTGTCGCGCGCAGGCGGCCGCAAGTATCTGGGCCTGTATCGCACCGAATCGCTGGCCGCCTTCACCACGGCGGACTATCGCAAGGCGTTCGAGCGCCAGACCGAGTGGTCGGTGACCAACCTGGACCGCATGCGCGACCCCATGCGCCGCGTGTGCGCCGTGCGGGCCGTGACGGGCTTTGGCTCCGGCAGCGAGATCGCGGTCCTGCCTCTGCCGGCGACGAATGACAGCGAAGCGCTGGTGGCGCGGGCGCAGGCGCTGGGCGCCGAACTGGCGCAGGCGGACGGCTTCGTGCAGTCCTACCTGCTGGTGCCGGACGCGGCGCTCAGCACGCCGCTGCCGCGCGAGTCCGCCGAAAACCGCGTGCTGGCGCCGCTGTTCGTGGCGGAAGCGAGTTCCGCGGCCGCCGCTCGCGTCCTGCGCGACCGGGCTTGCAGCGCGTTCGATACCGATCCCGCGGGCGCCTGGCTGCTGGAACTGGGCTGGAAGCTGACGGCCGCCGACCTGCGCTGAGCCCATTGCGGCCAGTCACCAAACATCCGATTCAAGGGGAATCCCATGGCTGAACAAACGCTATACGGCGCCGCGGCGGTCAAGACCGCGGCAGCGCCCAACAAGATGCGCAGGCTGGCCCTGGCCAGCTCGGTCGGCACCACGCTGGAGTGGTACGACTTCACCATCTACAACCTGATGGCTGCGCTGGTATTCAACGCCATCTTCTTTCCGTCCTTCGACCCGCTGACGGGCACGATCCTGGCGTTTTCCACCTATGCCGTGGGCTACGTGTCGCGGCCCCTGGGCGGCTTCGTCTTTGGCCACCTGGGTGATCGGCTGGGACGCAAGTTCGTCCTGGTCGCCACCCTGGTCATCATGGGCGTGTCCACCGGCCTGATGGGGTTGTTGCCGACCTACGCGTCCTGGGGCGTGTGGGCGCCGGTGGCCCTGGTGGCCTTGCGCTTTGTACAGGGCGTGGCGCTGGGCGGCGAATGGGCTGGCGCGGTGCTGCTGTCGATGGAGCATGGCAAGCCGGACCAGCGCGGGCGCAACGCTTCCTTCACGCAGATCGGTCCGTCCTGCGGCACGCTGATAGGCACGGGCTTCATCGCCGCGGTCTCGGCCTTCCTGAGTCCCGAGGACTTCCAGGCCTGGGGTTGGCGCGTGCCCTTCGTCTCCAGCGTGGCGCTGGTGCTGTTCGGCCTGTGGCTGCGCCGCGGGGTGGAGGAAACGCCCGTGTTCCTGGAAATGGAGCAGAAGCGCGAAACCGCCGCCACGCCCATCAAGGAAGTGCTGGGCCAGTACTGGCGGCAGCTGCTGATCGCGGGTGGCTCGCGCATCGGCTCCGACGTGCTTTATGCGTTGGTGGTGGTGTTCACGCTGACCTACGTCACCACGGTGCTGCACCTGTCGCGGCCCATGGCGCTCACCGCGACCATGCTGGGCGCCGCGCTCAACGCGATTGCGGTGCCGCTGTGCGGGCATCTGTCAGACAAGATCGGCCGCCGTCCGGTGTATCTGGCGGGCGCGGTACTGGGCATGATCTGGGCCTTCGTCTTCTTCGTGCTGATGGACACCGCGCATCCCATCGCCATCTGCGCTGCCGTCGTGGTGGGCCTGCTGATCCACGCGCTGATGTACGGCCCGCAGGCCGCCTTCATCACCGAGCAGTTTCCGGGCCGTGTGCGCTATGCGGGTTCGTCCCTGGCCTACACCCTGGCCGGCATCGTCGGCGGCGGGTTCGCGCCGCTGATCATCGCCAGCCTGTTCAAGTCCTGGAACTCGACCTTTGCCATATCGCTGTACGTGGCGGCGGCGCTGATCGTGACGGCGGTGGCGGTGCTGGCTGCCAGGGAAACGGCGAAATCTCCGTTGCAACGCTGAGGCGCATCTAGGCCGGCCAGGCGCCGCCCGGACTGGAGTCCGGACGGCGCCTGGCGGTTCAAAGAAATGTCAGGTATCTGACTTTATTCTGAACACCAAACGAAAATTGTTTACACTCTCATCCTCAAAATTCGAGGTTGAGCGGGCCGCCGTGGGGGCGGGATCCGTTCCTGTTACGGGAGAGAGTCGATGCGCAAGTTGCTGTTGGGAGCGGTGTTGGCCGCTGCGGTGTTCGGGGGGACGGCCCAGGCTGCGGCCGAGCCCAAGGCCGTGGTCGCCACGTATTCGGATCTGGCGCTGGCCGGCTACGAAGACTCGCTGACTTCCGCCAAAGCCCTGCGCACCGCCATCGACGCCCTGATCGCCAAGCCCAGCGCCGAAACGCTGAAGGCCGCGCGCGAGGCCTGGCTTGCGGCGCGCGTGCCGTACCAGCAGACCGAGGCGTACCGCTTCGGCAACCCCATCGTCGACGATTGGGAGGGCCGTGTGAACGCATGGCCGCTGGACGAAGGCCTGATCGACTACGTCGACGCCTCCTACGGCACGGAAAACGACGAGAACGCCTACTACGCCGTCAACGTCATCGCCAATTCCAAGATCTCTGTGGGCGGCAAGACCGTCGATGTCAGCAAGATCACGCCCCAGCTGCTGTCCGAGGTGCTGCATGAAGCCGACGGCAACGAAGCCAACGTGGCCACGGGCTACCACGCCATCGAATTCCTGCTGTGGGGCCAGGACCTGAACGGCACCGGCCCCGCGCCGGCAGACCGCAAGGGCACGCCGCAGGAACGCCATGCCGGCAACCGTCCGCACACCGATTTCGATCCGAAGCAGTGCACGGGCGGCCACTGCGAACGCCGCGTGCAGTTCCTGAAGGCCGTGACCGATCTGTTGGTGACGGACCTGGAAGAGATGGTCGGCAACTGGAAGAAGGACGGCGCCGCGCGCAAGGCCGTCGAAGAAGATCCGAAGGCCGGCCTGATCGCCATGCTGACCGGGCTGGGCAGCCTGTCCTACGGCGAGCTGGCCGGCGAACGCATGAAGCTGGGCCTGATGCTGCATGACCCCGAAGAAGAGCATGACTGCTTCTCGGACAATACGCACAACTCGCACTATTACGACCAGATCGGCATCCGCAACGTCTACCTGGGCAGCTACACCCGCATCGACGGCAAGACCGTCTCGGGCGCCAGCCTGTCGGAACTGGTGAAGGCCCGCGATCCCAAGCTGGACGCCGAGGTTCGCGCCAAGCTGGACGCCACCGTGGCCGCCATGCAGGCGATGAAGACGCGCGCCGAAACGGTCGAAACCTACGACCAGATGATTTCGGACGGCAACAAGGAAGGCAATGCCGTGGTCCAGGCCGCCATCGACCGCCTGGTCGACCAGACCCGCAGCCTGGAGCGCGTGATCGCCCTGCTGGACCTGGGCAAGGTTGCCATCGAAGGTTCCGACAGCCTGGACAAACCTGACGCCGTATTCAAGTGAAACTCGTTTTAGCCGCCGTACTGGCGGCGTCGGCCCATGCCGGCGCCGCCGCCGCTCCAACCGGGCGTGACGACCTCACGCCCGAAGATCTGAAACGCGTGACCGCCATCACGGCGCCCACGCGCGATTTCTCCAAGGTCGAGACCTTCGAGACCATGCAGGCTGGGGCCGCCACCACCAACAAACTCATCAACGCCGACATCTTTTCGCAGCCGTCGGCCAACATGAGCTTCGAAGGGCGCCAGGAATTCCAGGTCGGCAACGGCCTGTTCCGCAAGGACTGGGTCTCGGCGCCGGCTTCCACGCAGGCGTCCGATGGCCTGGGCCCGCTCTTCAATGCGCGTTCCTGCCAGGCCTGTCACACCAAGGACGGACGCGGCACGGTGCCGGGCTTCGATCCTTTGGAACGTACCGATGCGGTAGCGCTGTTGCTGCGCCTGGCGGTGCCGCAGGGCGCCGACCGCGGCCACCCCAAGCTCGCGCCGGGCGAGATCGCGGCCTTGCCCGAACCCGTTTACGGCGTGCAACTGCAGAACTTCGCGGTCGCGGGCCTGCCCGCCGAAGGCCGCATGGAGATCGAATACCAGCCGGTCCCGGTCGCGCTCAACGGCGGTGAAACCGTCACGCTGATGAAGCCGGCCTACCGCATCGAGAACCTGGGCTATGGCCCGATGCGCGCGGACACGCAGATCTCGCCGCGCCTGGCGCCGCCCATGATAGGCCTGGGCCTGCTGGAATCCATCCACGAAGCCGACATCCTGGCCAACGTGGGCGCGGACAAGCGCGACGGCATTGTCGGCAAGGCCAACTGGGTCACCGACGCGCGCACTGGCGCACGCGTGCTGGGCCGCTTCAACCTGAAGGCCGGCCAACCCACGGTCGAGCAGCAGAGCGCAGCCGCTTTCTCCAACGACATGGGGCTGTCCACGCCTCTGTTCCCTCAGCATTCCGGCGACTGCACGCCTTCTCAGAAGCAGTGCCTGGACATGCCGCACGGCGCGCAGCCGCGCTTCGGCCCCGAGGAAGTGCCGGCCAAGCTGATGGACTTCGTCACCATCTATTCCACCAACCTTGCCGTGCCGCAGCGCCGTGACGCCGACGATGCGCGGGTGCTGGCCGGCAAGAAGCTGTTTTACGAAGCCAATTGCGTCGCCTGCCACGTGCCCAAGTACGTCACCAGCCGCAACGCCAAGCAGCCCGAGCATCGCTTCCAGCTGATCTGGCCTTACACCGACATGCTGGTGCACGACATGGGCGACGATCTGGCCGACGGCGTATCGGACGGGCTGGCCAATGGCCGCGAATGGCGCACGCCGCCGCTGTGGGGCATCGGCCTGACCAAGACCGTGAACCCCAATGCCACCTGGCTGCATGACGGACGCGCGCGCACCTTGCTGGAAGCCGTGCTGTGGCATGGCGGCGAGGCCAAGCCGGCGCGCGATCGCGTGGTGGCGATGACGCCGGAAGAACGCGCCGATCTCATTCGTTTCCTGGAGTCGCTGTGATGGCCGGATTTGCAAAGCTGATGTTCAAGCGCGCCGCGGCCGCGACGCTGGTCCTGGCCGCACCCTCGGCCGCGCTGGCCGCGCCGCCCTCCGACCTGGGCGAGCGCCTGGCGCGCGATTACGCCCGTCCCGCCGTGGCCAGGATGGTTGACGCGGCGTCGGCGCTGGACAGCGCGCTGGGCGGCTGGTGCGCGCAGCCCGGCGCAGCCGACGCGAAGCGCGTCAAAGAGGCTTTCGAAAATCTGGCCCTGGCGTGGTCCGGCATCGAGTTCCTGCGCTTCGGCCCGCTGGTGCAGGCCAACCGCTACGAGCGCCTGGCGTTCTGGCCCGATACGCGCGGCGTCATGCCCAAGCAGGTGCAGGCGCTGATCGCCGCCCAGGACGGCGCCTTGCTCGTGCCCGGTGCACTAGCGGGACGCAGCGTGGCCGTGCAGGGCCTGCCCGCGTTGGAATATGTGTTGTACGGCGAGCCGGCCTTGCTGCGGCAGGATGGCGGGCAGGTCGGCACCTACGCCTGCGATTACGCCCGGGCGGTGGTCGCCAACGTCAGGCAGATCTCGCGCGATGTAGCCCAGGCCTGGAGCGCCGAAGGCGATTTCGGCCGGCAGTTTGCGCAACCCAAGGCCGGCAACGACCTGTACCGCGACCAGCAGGAAATCGCGGCCGAGGCCATGAAGTCGCTTTCCACGGGATTGCAGTTCGCACGCGACGTGAAGATCCTGCCGGTGCTGGGCGACACGCCGGAAGCGGCGCGGCCCAAGCGCGCCGCATTCTGGCGCAGCCAGCTGTCCACCCGCCTGCTGGCGGCCAACCTGGAAGGGCTGCAGGCCTTCTACCAGGCGGGCGCCTATGCGCTGCCCAGGGGCGATGCCTGGATGGCCGAGTCCGTGCGCGGTGAACTGGCCAGCGCGGCGCGCACGCTGCTGGATGTGCCAACGCCGTTGGAGCAGGCCTTGGCTCAGGAAGACGGGCGCAGGCAACTGACGCTGGCGGCGCTGACCCTGAAGAACGCCAAGGCCATCGTCGACGAGAATCTGGCGCCGGCCCTGGGCGTCACGATCGGATTCAATGCGCTCGATGGCGATTGACCGGCGCCGCTTCCTGTCGCTTGCGGCCGCGCTGGGCCTGGCTCCGGCGGCGGCGTTGGCGGCTGCGCCCAAAGACGGCGAAGTCCTGTACCTGAGCGCGCGCAAACGCGGCGGGCGCGACGAAACCGCGCTGCTGGACGCCGCCGGGCATGACCGGCTGGTGGTACCGATGCCCGCGCGCGGACACAGCTTCGCCATCGATGCCGCGGGGGAGCGCGCGGTCGTCTTCGGCCGCCAGCCGGGCTTCTTCGCGCTGGCCTTCTCGCTGCGCGGCGGCGAGCCCCAGGCCTTGCCCATGCACGAGGAACGCCACTTCTTCGGCCATGGCGCCTACGTGGACGGCGGCCGGCTGCTGGCCGCCACCGAAAACGATTTTGAAGCGGGCCGGGGCGTGCTGGGGCTGTACGACGCCTCGCTCGGCGGCGCATACCGCCGTATCGGCGAATTCGACAGCGGCGGCATCGGTCCGCATGAAGTCGTGCTGATGCCCGACGGCAAGACGCTGTGCGTCGCCAACGGCGGCATCCTGACGCATCCCGACTACGGCAAGCTGGAGCTCAACCTGGACACGATGCGGCCCTCGCTGGCCTACATCGACGCGGCCAGCGGCGAGCTGCTGGAAAAAGTGGAGCTGGAGCCCGCCTTGCACCGCCTGTCCATCCGCCACCTGGCGCTGGCCGCCGACGGCTGCGTCTGGTTTGGCTGCCAGTACATGGGTCCGGCCTCCGACCGGCCGGCGCTGGTGGGACGGCACAGGCGCGGCGCGCAGCTGGAACTGTTCGAAGGACCCTCGCAGGCGCTGCGCCAGATGCGCAACTACATCGGCTCGGTGGCGGTGGATGCCGCGGGCGCCGTGGTCGCGACGTCCAGCCCGGTGGGCGGGCAGGTGATCTACTGGGACGCGGCCAGCGGCCGTTGCCTGGGCACGACCGAACTGGCCGATGGCTGCGGCGTGGCGCCGGCCGCCGGAGACGGCTTCCTGCTGAGCAGCGGCCTGGGAGCGATGCTGCGCACCGACGCGTCCGGCAAGGAGCAGCCCGTGCTGGCGCCGTCGCGCGAGGTGTCCTGGGACAACCATTTCCGCAAAGTTCCGGCGCGGGCCTGAACCCGCGTGCTTACAAAGCTTGACACAACGGGGCCGCGATGCGGCCCTTATCGCAAGCGCCATCTGATAAAGTTTTCGGCTGCTTTTTTCAGGCCGCCAGGCGTCCGTTGCCGGGACGCTGCGCGGCCTCAACTTTTCCGCAGGAGTATCCATGGAAGAAGCCTTGAAAGAATTTAACGCCTGGGCTCCCAAGCTGGTCGACCTGGGCCTCAATCTGGCGGTTGCGCTGCTGATCCTCATCATCGGCTGGTGGGTGTCGTCGCTGCTGGGCAGCTGGGTCCGCCGCGCCGCGACGCGCTCCAAGAAGATCGATCCGACCATCGTGCCCATGTTCTACAGCACGGTGGTCTGGACGGTGCGCATCTTCACCGTGATTGCGGTGCTGGCGCGTTTCGGGGTGCAGACGGCCAGCCTGATCGCCGTGCTGGGCGCAGCCGGCCTGGCCGTGGGCCTGGCCTTGCAGGGCACGCTGCAGAACATCGCCGCCGGCATCATGCTGTTGATCCTGCGCCCGATACGCGCGGGCGAATACGTGGCGCTCAGCACCGGCGTGGACGGCACGGTGGAAGAGGTCGGCCTCTTCCTGACGCGCCTGATCCAGGTCGACGGCATCCATCTGACCTTGCCCAACAGCACGGTGTGGAACGCCACGATCACCAACTACAGCCGCAACAAGACGCGCCGCCTGGATATCCCGGTGCCGGTGCGCTATGGCGACAACCTGGAAGTGGTGGTGGCCAAGCTGCGCGCCATCGTCGACGCACGCCCGGAAACGCTGAAGGATCCTGAGCCGCTGGTGAAGGTGGTCGACTACAAGGAGAACGGCGTGGTCGTGAATGTGCGGGTATGGACCGAGTCGGCCAAGTATTGGGACCTGCGCTGGGGCCTGTACCAGGACATCCGCAAGTCGCTGGAAGACGCGGGCTTCCAGCCGCCGATCCCCATGCGCGAGATCCAGAACGCCAAGCCGGGAGCCGCGGCCTGAAGCAGGTGGCCTTCCCTGGAATGACAATGGGCGCCCCGCTGGGCGCCCCTTTTTTTTGCCGGCGGCAAGCAGGTCTCAGGCCTGCATCGACAGGCGCGCCAGTTCGTTCTTGATCCAACCGGCGATTTCGCGCTGGCGCTGGGCCGGCATGCGGTCGATGATGGCCGTGACGCTGACCGCCAGGATAGGCGCGCCCTGCGCGTCCAGCAGCGCGCAGCCCACGCCGAGCGCGCCGCGCACCGCGTGGTTGCCCACCACGGAATAGCCGCGGGCGCGGGTGTTTTCGATCAGGCGGAACATTTCCTGCGGCGTCATGCCGCCGTATTCGTCCAGCCGGCCCGAGTTGCGCTCGACGATGCCGCGCGCAACGTCGTCGGGCAGGGCGGCCAGCAACGCCATGCCGCCCGATCCCACGCCCAGCGGCTGGCGCTTGCCGGCGTAGGTGGCCAGGATCTGCACCGGATAGCTGCCGATCTCGCGATGCAGGCTGATGGAGTCGTCCTCTTCGCGCACTACCAGGAATACCGCGTCGCCGGTGCGATCGGCCAGGCGCCGCAGCACGGGCAGCAGCTGGCGCACGCGCGGGTCGCGCGAGCGCGTGTCCGGGTCCACCGCCAACTGGGCGCGGTACTTCTTGGTGCCGGTCACGGCCAGCACCAGCCCGGCATCCAGCAGGGCGGCCAGCAGGCGGTAGATGGTGGGACGCTGTATGCCCGTGAGGCGGGCGATATCGGTCACGCTCAGGCCGTCAGGGCCCTGGTCCCGCAGGGCGGCCAGGACGGCCAATCCGCGCCGCAATGTGCGTGGGCCCGCGGCCGCGGCGTCGCTATCTTGCATGAAAATCTCTGAAAACTCGGGTTATTACGGAATATTCAAGGGAAAACCACTGTCCGTGCTGTGGACTCTACCTTGATGCAGTGCATGTGTATAGCTCAGAATGCTGCATCGAACAATTCAAATCGTCCATTCAATGGACAGTACCTGCACGGAGACTCTATGACTACAGGTCAAAAGCCTGGACTGCGGCGCATTGCCGCCACCCTTCTGGCTACCGCCGCAAGCGCATTCGCAATGGGTTCGGCCCATGCCGCCTATCCCGACAAGCCCGTCCGCATCGTGGTCGGTTTTTCCGCCGGCGGCACCACTGACGTGATCGCCCGCATCATGGCCAAGGAGCTGACCGAAAGCCTCGGCCAGTCCTTCGTGGTCGAGAACAAGCCGGGCGCCGGCAGCAATATCGCCACCGACCAGGTAAAGCGCGCAGACCCCGACGGCTACACGCTGCTGTTCGTGGCCGTGACCAGCGCCATCAACCAGACGCTGTACAAGAACGTCAATTTCGACCTGACCAAGGATTTCACGCCGGTGGCGCTGGGCGCCAAGGTGCCGAACATCCTGGTGGTGAACCCGACAGTGCCCGTGAAATCGGTGCAGGAACTGGTGGACTACGCCAAGAAGAATCCCGGCAAGCTGGCGTTCGCCTCGTCCGGCAGCGGCACGTCCATCCACATGGCGGGCGAGCTCTTCAAGATGCAGACCGGCATCGACGTGCTGCACGTGCCCTACAAGGGCAGCGCGCCGGCCGTGACCGACCTGATCGGCGGCCAGGTGCAGTTCATGTTCGACAACATGCCGTCGGCCTGGCCCCACGTGCAGTCGGGCAAGCTGCGCGCCCTGGCCGTGACCACGACCGAGCGCTCCAAGAGCGCGCCTGACGTGCCGACCATGAAGGAATCCGGTTTCGCCAACTTCGACGTGTCTTCGTGGTTCGGCCTGATCGCGCCCGCCGGCACGCCGCCGGAAGTCGTGAACAAGCTCAACGCCGCCATGGTCAAGGCCCTGGACAAGCCCGAAGTGCAGCTCAGCTTCGAGAAGCTGGGCGCCGTGGGCGTGAAGACGACGCCGGCCGAATTCGGCCAGTTCATCAAGTCGGAAGTGGAAGGCTGGGCCCCCGTGGTCAAGGCCTCGGGCGCCAAGGTGGACTGACGTTCGATTTCCGGGCGGCAAGCCGCCCGGCAAACCTTGCTGGGGGACAGGCGTAAGCCTGCGCCCCTATTTTTTTGCCCCGCCGTTGCGGCGCGCCGTGGCCAGCATGGCGGTGCAGACCCCGCGCATCATGTCCACCTCGTCGCGGCTCAGCGCAAGGCGGGAGTACAGGTGCCGCATGCGCGGCATCAGCTTCTTGGGGTGGGCAGGATCCAGGAACTGCACGCCGACCAGCGCTTCTTCCCAGTGCGCCAGGAAGGCCTGTACCGCCTCGCCCGAAGCCGGCGCCGCGCCGCGCGGCGCCTCTTGCGCGGTGGAGGCCGGCAGCAGCGCCGCGCCCTGGTCCACCAGCAGCGCGTAGCGCAGCTCCCAGGCGGCCAGCTGCAGGGCCTGGGCCACGTTCAACGAGCTGTACTCGGGGTTGGCAGGGATATGGCAGATGCGGTGGCACAGCGCGATCTGGGCGTTGGTGAGCCCGGCGCGTTCGGTGCCCAGCACCACGGCGGCCACGCCTTCGGCCGTTTCGCCCAGGTGGGCGCGGGCCAGTTCGGCCGCCTGGCGGATGTCGCAGGGCGGGGGGCCCAGGTCGCGTACCCGCGCGGTCAGCGCGAATGCCATGGTGACCGGCGCCAGCGCTTCTTCCAGGGACCCGTAGATGCGGGCGTTTTCCAGCACGTCCAGCGCGCCGCTGGCGAGCGCCACGGCCTCCGGCTGGCTTGTTACATCTGGAAATTTAGGCTCGACCAGGACCAGTTCGGAGAAGCCCATCGTCTTGATGGCGCGGGCCGCCGAACCCACGTTTCCGGGGTGGCTGGGGTTCACCATAACGAAGCGAACACGTGAAAATGCTTGAGTCATTTAAAATGGCACGTTTGGCTTAGTGCCTTCCTGGTTTTTTGGGTCGATTTCCCCCTGTCGGGGAACGGCGGACCGGGGGGCGGCAAGCGGCCTACCATCAAGCCAACTCATCGCATTCGTACGGAATTTTATGCACCCGATGCTCAACATCGCCATCAAGGCGGCCCGGCGTGCCGGCACCATTATCAACCGTGCCAGCATGGATTTGGAACGACTCAGCGTGGCTCGCAAGGGGCCGCGGGATTATGTCACGGAAGTCGATCGCGCCGCCGAGGAGTCGATCGTCGAGACGCTGCGCGCGGCTTACCCGGACCACGCCGTGCTGGGCGAGGAATTCGGCCTGCAAGGCCCCGACCAGGCGGAATTCCAGTGGATCATCGATCCCCTGGATGGCACCACCAACTTCATCCACGGCCTGCCCAACTACGCCGTGTCGATCGCGCTGACGCAGCGCGGCCAGGTCACGCAGGCGGTCATCTATGACCCGACCCGCAATGAACTATTCACGGCCAGCCGTGGCAGCGGCACCTTCCTGAACGACCGCCGCGTGCGCGTCTCGGGCCGTACCCGCTACCACGAGGCCCTGCTGGGTGCGCACTGGCCCAACTCCGGCGATCCGGAACAAGGCTCCGCGCGTTTCCGCCAGATGGCCGAAGGCAGCACCGGCGTGCGCCGCCTGGGCTCCACCGTGCTGGACCTGGCCTACGTGGCCTGCGGCCGCCTGGACGGCTTCTGCGGCGTGGGCCTGAAGGCCTGGGACCTGGCTGCAGGCAGCCTGATGGTGCTGGAAGCCGGCGGCCTGGTGGCCGACTTCGACGGCGAGCAAGGCTGGATGGACAGCGGCAACGTGCTGGCCGCCAGCCCCAAGATCTTCACGCAGATGCTGTCCTCGCTGAATCCGCCTTCGGCAGCTTGAAGCGGAACGCTTCCGCCAGAATGAAATAAACCGGCCCAGGGCCGGTTTTTTCATGCGCGGGCGCAGGCTCAGCCGGCCTGACCCTGCAATACCAACTGCCCATCCTCCGCCACAAACCACGCGCGCAGCCCCAGCTCCCGCACCACCGCCTGCGTCGTTTCCAGCGGCATGTTCGAGAAAGCCGTCGATAGGGCATCGGCCATGGTCGCGGACGGCGCCATGACGGACACGCTCAGGTATCGCGGCCGCGCGCGGCCGGTGCGGGGATCGAACAGATGCGTGTACCGGCCCCCGGGGTCGATGGCGGTGCCATAGCCCCCGGAAGTCGCCAGGGCCTGGTTCGTCATGCTGGCGCTTGCGAGCAGGCGCGCCGGGTCGCGCGGGTCGGCGATGCCGACCTTCCAGGGCTGCGGCGTAGCGCTGCCGTCCAGCCCCTGTATTTCACCCATGTCTACCAGCGCCCGTTCCAGCCCGCCGCGCCTGAGCAGATCGGTGACGCGGTCGGTGATGTAGCCCTGGGCAATGCCGTTGAGCGTGATGCCCATGCCGGGCCGCAGCAGTTCGATGCGGCTGTCGTCCAGCATCACGTCGGCATGCGACACGCGCGATAGCGCCTGCGCGATGGCCTGGGCCGGCGGACCGTCGGCGGCGGCGCCGGGCTGCGAGAAGTGTTCGGCATACAGCTGCCACAGCGGCTGCACGGTGGGATCGAACATGCCTGAGGTCAATTCGCTGTAGCGCCGGCTTTCGCTCAAGAGCCGCAGCAAGTCGGCCGGCGGATTGTCCAGGAAGCCCTGGCGGTTCAAACGCGAAAGCGCGCTGTCGTCGCGATAGAGGCTGAAGATGGCTTCCAGCCGCCGCAGTTCCTGCAAGGACTGCGCGATCAGGCGCTGGGCCGCTGCGGCGTCGGGATGGTAGAGACGCAGCTCGGCATCGGCCCCCAGCGCCGTGCCTTGCCAGGTGATGGGTGCAATCGAGGCGGCGGCGCGGCGCGCGGCGACGGGGGCCAGTGCCAGCGCGCTGGCTGCGGCGGCGATGCCGATGAAACGGCGGCGGGTAGGGTTCATGGCGATAGGCCTGTAGAGGCGCGGGCTATTGGGCGAAGACATAGCTTTCCGGCACGTCGGCAAAGGTGACGACGCGGCCGCCGTGGGTATCGGCGAAAGCCTGCGCATGGTCGCGGCGGGAGAAGGGGATGGCATCCTCGGCGCCCATGCCGCCGATGTAGCGGCCTTCGATGACGTAGTACGCCTGCCGCGCGTCGATCCAGGCCGCCGGGTCCGGCGCGCCGCCCGCGCCCGCGGTGGACATGTCGTTGACGTAGATGGCGCTGATGCCCTTGGGTTCTTCGGGCAGCAGGGTGTAGGCGAAGACCTGCTTGATCGAGGAGAACCACACGGGCGCGGCCTGCCCCTTGACGAATATCTGTCCCTTGGGACCGTTGTGTTCGCTCAGCGCCATGCCGCAGTAATGGCCGACGGACTCCGTCGTCACGGCCTGCGGCGGAGGCGCGGTTTCGGGCGCGGCGCCGCTGCCGCAGCCCGCGGCCAGCAGCACGATGGAGGTGGCCAGCATGAGTCGCAGGGATTTCATAGCGGTTTGTTCCTGAAAGCGGCGGTCGCCAGCAGGAACGGCACGGCGATCCACAGCAGCAGCGCCGCGACCAGCGCGGCGAGCGGCAGGCTGGCCTGGTCGCTCACGCCCGCCATGCCGGCATACAGCGAAATGTTCTCGAAGCCCGTCAGGTTGAGCAGGCGGTATACGTCGGACGGGTTGAGCAGCAGCAGCGCGTTGAGCAGGCCGGGGCTGACGTGGCGGCCCTGGTCGGCCGCCAGCACGCCCAGCAGCGCCATGTCGTAGATCACCACGAAGAACAGCCAGACGCCGACGGCGATGCCGGCGGCCGTGGCGCGCTCGCGCACCAGCGAACTGATCAGGTAGCCCATGGCGAGAAAGCTCGCGCCCAGCAGCACGCTGGCGCCGATCAATAGGGCGAACGGCTGCCAGGCGCTGGGGTCCAGGCCGCCGTAGGCCCATTGCAGCGCCAGCCCGGCGGAACCGTAGCCCGCGCCCGTGGCCAGCGCCAGGATGGCCAGGTGGCCGATGAATTTGCCGATCAATACCTGGCCGCGCGAAACCGGGTAGCTGAGCAGCAGCGCCATCGTGCCCCGGTCGACCTCGCCGACCACGGCGTCATAGGCCAGCAGCATGGCAATGAGCGGCACCAGGAAGATCGACAGGCTGGACAGGCTGACCACCGTGACGGTCAGCGGCTCGGCCTTGACGGTGCCCGTGGGCGAGCTGCCCAAAAGGCCTAGCGCCAGCGCCAGCGCGGCCAGCAGCAGGGCGGTCGCCAGCACCCAGCGATTGCGCAGGCCGTCGCGGATTTCCTTGCCGATGATGGTGCATACCGCGTTCATACGTCTTCCCGTTCAAGCAGATGTGCATAGATGTCGTCCAGGCCCGGGACCTGGATGTCGAGGTCGGCGATGGCCGACGACAGTGCGCCGATGCCGCGGATCGCTTCGACCTTGCCGCTCTCGGGGCAGGCCAGTTCAAAGCGCCCGGCATCGATGCGGCGCCAATCGCCGCCGGGCGGCGGCGCGCTGGCATCGGCAAAGGTCAGGCGGATGCGGATAGGCAGCCCGGTGGAGCGCCGCAGCGCCGACATCGCGCCGTCGGCGATCTTTTTTCCGGCCTTCATCACGACGATGCGGTCCGCATGGCCGGCCAGTTCGGACAGGGCGTGCGTGCTCAGCAGTATCGTGGCGCCGGCCGCGCGCAGTTCGTGGACGATGTCGTAGAACATCAGGCGCGAGGCGGGGTCCAGGCCGGTGGTGGGCTCGTCGAACAGCAGCACGCGGGGCTGGCCCAGCAGCGCCTGCGCCAGCGCCAGGCGCTGCCGCATGCCCTTGGAGTAGCCGCCCACGCGGCGGCGCGCGGCGCCGGCGATGCCGACCTTCTCCAGCAGCGCGGCGTTGCCCGACAGCGGCTGGCGCTTGAGCCTGGCGTAGAACGCCAGGGTTTCCTCGCCGGTCATCGAGGGATGCAGCGCCACGGTCTCGGGCAGGTAGCCGATCCGGCCGCGCAGGCGCGCCGCGGCGGGGCTGTGCGCGTCCTGGCCGAAGATCGCGACGCGGCCGCGGGTGGGACGTATCAGGCCCAGGATGAGCTTGATCATCGTGCTCTTGCCGGCGCCATTGTGTCCGGCGAGCGCAACGCATTCGCCTTCGCGCAGCTGCAGGTCCAGGCCGTCGATGGCCTGATGCGCGCCATAGTGCTTGCTGACGCCGGTAAGCGCCACCAGGTCGGTGCTCATGGGGATTCCTTGGTGCTTGCGGTGGGCGGAGGCTGCATCAGCGGGGCGCTGTCGATCACGCCGCCTGGCAGGATGGCGGGAAACTGCGACTGGGCCCAGCGCACGATGGAAATCGACGGGCTGTTCAGCAGGATGCGGGCCGCCGGCGCGCGCCACAGCAACTGGTCGACCACGTCGTTCGGCCGGTAGGCGGTGTCGGCGATGCCGTCGCCGTCCAGGTCGAACGCGGTGTTGTCGCTCCAGTAATTGCCGCGCCCGTCCACCGACCAGTCCAGTGTGCGCGTGCCCACGTACTTCACCTGGTTGCGGTTGTTGATGAAGGCGTTGCCCGAGATCCGGTTGCCTTCGGACCCGGCCGTGAAATGCACGCCGATGTCGCAGTTGGAGAAATGGTTGTCCAGGAAGGTGTTGCGGTTGGCGTTGTAGATGAACACGCATTTCCCGGCGCGGTCCACTGTGTTGTTGGCGATCGTGGAATGGTTGGCGTAGTTCAACATCAGGCCCTGCTCCTGGCTGTCCAGCGCGACGTTGTCGCGCACCACCAGCCGGTGCGAATACATGATGGCGTAGGCGATGTCGGTGCCAGTGGATACGTTGCCGCTGATCTCGCTATCGTTGGTGTACATGTAGTGCACCGCGTAGCGCAGGTCGTGGAAGCGGTTGCCGCTGAACGTGTTGAGCTTGCTGGTGTTGACGAAGATGCCATCGCGACCGGCGGATATGTCGTTGTCCAGCACGCGCGTGCCTGGCGTGTTCCACAGCGTCACGCCGTTGCCTCTCTCGGCCACGCGCAGCTCCTTGTTGCCCACGATGCGGTTGCCGCGGACGGTAGCGTCGGCTGGCCCCCAGACGTGCACGCCGACCAGGTTGTCCAGGACGTCGTTGCGCTCCACCAGCGCGCGGTGCGCCTCGCGGTCCAGGAAGATGCCGGCGTCCATGTCGGACAGGCTCAGGCCGGAACGCGTGACGGTCAGGTTGCGCAGCGACACGTCGGCGGCCGTGACCCAGACGGTGCGCCCCTGGCGCGTGCCGGCGATGACGGCCGAACGGTCCTGGGGGCCTTCCAGCGTCAGGGGCTTGTCGATGACGATGCCGCCGGCGTAGGAGCCGGGCGCCAGCCGCAGCACGTCGCCGGCCGCGGCAGAGGCGATCGCTGCCGTCAGGTCGGCGCCCGCGGCGATCTCCACGGTCGCCGCGGCCGCCGCGCCCGACAGCGCCAGCCCGGCGGCCGCCAGCAGCGCGGCGCCGGCGGTCCTGCTTGCGCTCATCCCAAGGATTGCGGCGAGCTTCATATGCGCTACGCGGTCTTCTTGGGATGGACGACCATCTGGCCGGACATCTCCATGTGCAGGGCGTGGCAAAACCACTGGCAGTAGTACCAATACACGCCCGGCCGGTCCGCCGTGAAGGTGACCGAGGATGTGGCCTGCGGCCCGATCTCCATGGCGATGCCATGGCCTTCGAGCGTGAAGCCGTGCGTCAGGTCCTCGATCACTTCCATGTTCGTGACCACCACGGTGACCTCGTCGCCCTGGTTGACCTCGAACTTCTTGATGCTGAACATGGGCGCGACCGCCATCATGTACACGCGCACCTTGTTGCCGTCGCGCACGACCTTGGCCGCATCGTCCAGCGAAACGCCGTCCTTCTTGGCCATCTGGCGGGCGTCTTCCCACATCGGGTCGTCGCGCTTCCAGACGCTTACCGGATGGACCTTGGAGCGGTGCACCAGGCACATGTCGTGCGGCTCGGCGAAGCTGGGGCCGTCATGCACCAGTTTCATCTCGTCGCCGGAAATGTCGATGAGCTGGTCGTTCTCGGGCTTGAGCGGGCCGACGTTAAGGAAACGGTCCTTCGAGAACTTGTTCAGCGACACCAGCCATTTGCCGTCGGCCTCGCGGGTCTCGCCCATGGTCGAATGGTTGTGACCGGGCTGATAGTGCACGTCCAGCTTCTGGATGATCGGGTCGACCTTTTCGCCCTTGTAGGCGCGCTTTGCCTTGTCGATGTTCCACTTGACCATCTGGCTGTCGATGAACAGCGTGGTGTAGGCGTTGCCGCGGCCGTCGAACGCCGTGTGCAGCGGCCCCAGGCCCAACTGCGGCTCCGCCACCACGCAGTCGCGCGGCTTGATCTTGTCGTCGAACAGATCGTCCAGCGTGCGCACGTCCAGCACCGTGACGGTGGGCGAGAGCTTGCCGTTGAGCACCAGGTGGATGCCGTCGGGCGCAGCGTTGCAGCCGTGCGGCGAGTTCGGCACGGGGATGTAGCGGGTGTACTTGGAACCGTGGCGTCCGTCGACGACCGGCACGCCGCCCATCATCTTGAAGTCGCCATTCTTGACGGCTTCCTCGATGCGCTTGATGTTGAACACCACGACCCAGTCCTGCTCGTTGGCCGAGGCTTCTTCCACCGTGACGCCCTTCTCCGAGTTGTAGCAGGTGGAGAACGAGTACTTGCCCTGGTAGTCGGCGTCGCCGTTGTCCAGGTTGCCGTCGACCAGCACCTGCCAGGCGACCTTCATGGTGTCGCCGTCCAGGGCGGTGTAGATGGCGAAGAAGTTCTTCTTGGGATCGTCCGTCACCTTGCCGTCGTTGGGCAGCGGGATGATGTGCTCGCCGTTGGCGAAAACGTAGCCCGTGCGCGGGTAGCGCTGCGGCCGCAGGCCATGCACGCCGGAGACGTTGGGTAGCTCGGTGATCTTGTCCGTCTTCATTACATCCAGGCGGATGCGCGCGACGCGGTTGTTGGCCTTGTCGTTGATGAACAGATAGCGGCCGTCGTAGGTGCGGTCGGTGAAGGACAGGTGCGGGTGGTGCGCGTCGCCGTTGATGAAGACGCCGCCCTTGTCCTTCAGGTACTCGCGGGTTTCGGGCGTGAGGCCTTCGGTCAGGATCTTGCGGCTTTCATTGGTGCGGCCCCAGCCGGTGGCGCTGCAATGGTTGAAGACCGGGATGCGCACCAGTTCGCGCATGGAGGGCAGCCCCAGCACGCGCACCTCGCCCGACTGGCCGCTGGAATTGAAGGCATAGTATTCGTCCAGCTCGCCGGGCGCGACGTGGCCCAGCACGCCGTTCGCGCCGCCCTTTGCATCCTTGCCGTGGGCGGTGGAGATCTGCGCCCCGGCCACCAGGCCGGCGGCGCCCGTGATGGCTGCGGTGCCGAGGAAGCTGCGGCGGGTGAGGCCGGCCTTGTCGGGATTCTTGTCTGACATGGATAACTCCTTGGTAGGACGGCGCCCCGGGCGCCGCGGTGCGGAAAGCGGGATCAGGCGCCGGGTTCGCTATTCGGATTCGGCGCGCGGTGCATGACGATGACCTGCTCGGCGGGTTCGGCGGCGGGCGCGCGGCGGCGCTCCCGCTTGGCCTTCTTCTGGATCAGGTGTGGGCACTTCTGTTCGTGGTGGTAGAGCATCTGGCAGTGCAGGCATTGGATGCACTCGTTCGGATTGATCTCGCCGGTGGGGTCGATCGCCTGTACCGGACATTCGAGATTGCAGCGTTGACAGGGATTGCCGCAGTCGCGGTAGCGGCGCAGCCAGTTGAAGATGCGCAGCCGCGCAGGGATTGCCAGCGCGGCCCCCAGCGGACAGAGATAGCGGCAGAAGAAGCGCTCCACGAACAGGCCGGCGGCCAGCAGCGCCACGGCGAATGCGACGAATGGCCAGTAGCGCATGAAGCGCAGGATGATCGCGGTCTTGAAGGGTTCGACCTCGGACAACTGTTCGGCCAGCGCCAGGTCGTACAAGGAGAAGCCGAACAGCAGCAGGAAGATCACGTACTTCAGGGTCGACAGGCGCTGGTTCACGCCGTGGCTGATCTTGAGCTGGCGCACACCCAGGCGGCGGGCGACGCGGTTGCTGAGTTCCTGCAGCGCGCCGAAGGGGCATAACCAGCCGCAGAAGGCGCCGCGGTTCCAGAAGACCATGGAGATGGCCGTGGCGCACCACAGGATGAACACCAGCGGGTCCATCAGGAAGTATTCCCAGCGGAAGTCGCTGCGCATGGCCGAAAAGAAAGTCAGCACGTTGACCACGGAAAGCTGGGCCTGGCCGTACCAGCCGATCCAGAACAAAGCGAACGCCAGGAACGCCAGCCGCAGGCGGTCGTGCAGCAGCGGACGGCTGGCGAGCTGGTCCTGGAAGAAGAAGACGCCCACCAGCACCAGCAGCGCCACCGTCAGCACGGCGACCTGGCCGGCCTTGCCGCGCCAGATCTGTTTCCATAGCGCGGGCGCGGCGTCTTCTTCCTGCGCAGTCTGGGCAGGGGCGGCTTGATCGGCAGTCGGCGGGGGCGCGGCGGATGCCTGCGCGCCCGCCACCGGCCGGGTATAGGCCGCCGGCAGTTCATAGCTCAGGTCGAAGGTGACGAAGGCCTTGTCGCTGACGCTGAGCACGCGTTGCACCATCAGCTGCAGGCGCCAGGGCGCGACCGGATCCAGCGCGGCGTCCTCGGGCACGACGAACAGGGCTACTTCGCGGAACGCGGGCGCGCCCTGCGCGGCCACGTCGGCCAGGCGCTGGTGATTGCGGTCGCGGAAGCGGAAGCTGCTTTCGTCCTGGATGATCTCGATGCGGTCGAAGATGCCGCCGCGCACGTAGCCCGAGCCCTTGAACGAGTAGGCGCCGTTGCCGGCCACCAGCACGGCCTGCTGGCCGGGCTTGAGCCTCTCCTGCAGGCGCTGCCATTCCGTGTCGCCCAGCAGGCTGCGGCCGATCGCGGGTACGCTGACCAGCGCGGCGTACAGGTCGATGAAGCCGTCCGCGTCCGTGCTGCCTTCTGTATTGGCTGCGGCGTCGTTCCTGCCCGACGCGCGGAAGGCCTGGTTCACGTCCTCGGGGTTCAGCCGCAGATTGCGCACCGCTCCGGCATCCAGCAGGTCCTGCCAGGACTGGACGGCATCGCGCGCATCGTCCACGACGCGGGCGGCAACGGGCGTGGCCGACGGCGCCACCGTGGCGGTCTTGTCGATGCCATGGGCGCGCGCCACGGCGATGGCCGAGCGCGTGATGCTGTCGCCGATCACCATCAGCGTGACGGTCGCGCCGCTGATGATGTCCACGGGCGGCGGGGCGCCATGGCGGGGAGGGGAGTCCACGAAGTTCAGCCCGACGTAGCCGCTGATGAAATGGTCGACCTTGGACTGCGGAATGCCGATGAGCACGATGGGCTCGTGGTGCTCCACGAGGCGCGCGCCGACGATGCGTCCGTCGTTGGCCAGGCCGACCAGCACGTCGATGGGCTTGCTGGAGTAGCCGCGGGTGTTGACGACGTCGGACGTCAGATAGACCACGCCCAATTGGCGCGTGCCCGCATACACCTTGGCAACCATGGGCTTGCCGGCGGGCGGGTCGGCGCGGTCCGCGCCGGGGAAGAACTGTCCGATGGGGATGCTGCCCAGGAAATCCGGCAGGCGTTGGGCCTGAGCGGCGCTGAAGACCTGCGAGCACAGCAGCAGCAAGAAAAGAAAGACTGCATGCACGAACCACTTGTACCGACTGAACCCGCGCCCCGCCGCTGTGCTGCCTTGCATTTTCGTACTCTGCTGATTGTGTTTGTTTGCAGGCATCCTAAGAATGCTTGGCATCGGTCGTATTGCGGTTTGTCAATCGGCGTACGCGCGCGGACCGTGCGGAGGCAATGCCCCTGCGTTTTGTAGGGGATATCCCCGTTTTGGAGAGGTTGAACGAGGCGCTATTGATGCCGGTCAATAGCGCGCTTTGCGCTGCGCCATAGACTTGTGCGTGGCGGCAGCGACGCTAGGCATGTGCCTCGCGCGTGTCGGAAGAGCCGCCAACGTTTACGGAGAATCTCCATGCTGGCAAAAGCCACCCTCGCCATCGCCCTGTCCGCAGCCAGCCTGCCCGCGTTGGCCGCTCAGTGCGAAGCAACCATAGAAAGCAACGACGCCATGCAGTACAACCTGAAGGAAATGGTTGTCGACAAAAGCTGCAAGCAATTCACCGTGCATCTCAAGCACGTCGGCAAAATGGCCAAGGTCGCCATGGGCCACAACTGGGTGCTGACCAAGGAAGCCGACAAGACGGCCGTGGCCACCGACGGCATGAACGCCGGCCTGCCGCAGGATTACGTCAAGGCGGGAGACACCCGCGTCATCGCCCACACCAAGGTCATCGGCGGCGGCGAGTCGGATTCGGTTACGTTCGACGTTTCCAAGCTCACCCCGGGCGAGGCCTATGCCTACTTCTGCTCGTTCCCGGGCCACTGGGCCATGATGAAGGGCACGCTCAAGCTCAGCGACTGATTGGCTGTCCTGGACCTGAAAGCCGGCTGCAAGCCGGTTTTTTTTTGTCCGCTCCGGCAATGGCGCCAGACCCCGGATGTCCTGGTTCTACAGGCCTAAACCGCGTGCGCCTCAGGCATAAGGACGGGGTTCGTCACCGGCGTGTCACGGATTTTCCATGTACGATTACCGGTCGTGTAACTTCTGGAGCTCCTGATGGAGTGGCTGCTGGACCCTACTGCGTGGGTCGGCTTGCTTACCCTGGTCGTCCTTGAGATCGTCCTGGGGATCGATAACCTGATTTTCATCGCCATCCTGGCGGACAAGCTGCCCCCTGCGCAACGCGACCGCGCGCGCATCATGGGCCTGAGCCTGGCGCTCATCATGCGTCTAGGCCTCTTGTCGGTCATGTCATGGCTGGTCACGCTGACCACCCCCCTGTTTTCCATCGGCCCGCTGTCGTTCTCGGGCCGCGACCTGATCCTGATGATCGGCGGCCTGTTCCTGCTGTTCAAGGGCACGATGGAACTGCATGAGCGCCTGGAGGGCTCCCAGCACGGCGGCTCATCGGGGCCGCGCGTGTACGCGAGCTTCTGGGTGATCGTCACGCAGATCGTGGTGCTGGACGCGGTGTTCTCGCTGGACTCGGTCATCACGGCGGTCGGCATGGTGGACCACCTGGCCATCATGATGATTGCCGTGATCATCGCCATCGGCATCATGCTGCTGGCGTCCAAGCCGCTGACGCGCTTCGTCAACGCCCACCCCACGGTGGTGGTGCTGTGCCTGGGCTTCCTGCTCATGATCGGCTTTTCGCTGCTGGCTGAAGCCTTCGGCTTCAAGGTGCCCAAGGGCTACCTGTACGCGGCTATCGGCTTCTCGGTCGCCATCGAGGCGCTCAACCAGGTGGCGCGCCGCAACCTGCTCAAGCTGGATGCGCGCCGGCCGATGCGCGAACGTACCGCTTCCGCAGTGCTGCGCATGCTGGGCAAGCGTCCGCCTGCCGACGAACCCGACCTGCCCAGCGCGAACGGCCCGGCCATCCCGGCTTTCGGGGTCGAGGAGCGCAATATGGTCAGCGGCGTGTTGACCCTGGCCGAGCGGTCGATCCGTTCGATCATGACGCCGCGCACGGACGTGTCGTGGATCAACATCGACGACGACCCGGAAACCATCCGCCGCCAGCTGACCGAGGCGCCGCACAGCTTTTTCCCCGTTTGCCGGGGTTCCCTGGACGAGGTGCTGGGCATCGGCCGCGCCAAGGATCTGGTGGCCGACCTGATCACCGAGGGCAGGGTGCGCCGCAACCGTCTGCGCGACCCCATCATCGTGCACGAGTCCATCGGCATCCTGCGCCTGATGGACACGCTCAAGCGTTCGCGCGGCCAGCTGGTGCTGGTGGCCGACGAGTTCGGCGCCATCGAGGGCCTGGTGACGCCGATCGACGTGTTCGAGGCGATCGCCGGCGAATTCCCCGACGAAGATGAGCTTCCCGACATCGTCGCCGACGGCGAGAACACCTGGAAAATCGACGGCGCGGCTGATCTGCACCATGTCGAGCAGGTGCTGGAAACCGAGGGCCTGGTCGATGACGCCCAGGATTTTTCAACCCTGGCGGGGTACCTGCTGTCGCGCTTCGGGCACCTGCCCAAGCCGGGCGACGTCTGCGAGTACGAGATCCACCATGAGCATTTCCGCTTTGAAGTCCTGGAAATGGACGGCCGCCGCATCGCGCTGGTGCGCGTCGAGAAGCGGCCGCAGGAAATGCTTGCGGACGACGAATCCCTAGCCAACGACTAACTGGACCGACCTGTCATCGTGACCGAAAACACCCTATATCTGATCAAAGCTTTCGTCCTGGGCATCATCGAGGGCCTGACGGAATTCATTCCCGTGTCCAGCACCGGCCACCTTATCCTGGTGGGCGACTGGATCAATTTCGAATCCAGCCAGGGCAAGGTATTCGAGGTGGTGATCCAGCTGGGCTCCATCCTGGCGGTGATGTGGGTGTTCCGCGCGCGCCTGCTGACGCTGATCCGCGGCACGCTGACCGGGGTGCCCACCGAGGTCGCTTTCACCCGCAACCTGATCATCGCCTTCCTGCCGGCCGCCGTCGTCGGCGCCATCTTCATCAAGTCCATCAAGAGCATCTTCTATCACCCGGCCGTGGTGGTCGTGACCCTGGTGCTGGGCGGCCTGATCATGCTGTATGTGGAGCGCAAGACGCACCATACGCCGGGCGACATGCCGGGCGCGGCCGACGATACCGCCTCGGATGAGCGCGCCACGGCCCGCACGCTGGAGCAGATCTCCTGGAAGCAGGCCCTCGGCGTGGGCGTGGCGCAATGCCTGGCCATGATCCCGGGCACCTCGCGCTCGGGCGCCACCATCATCGGCGGCATGATCGCCGGCATCCAGCGCAAGACGGCCACCGAGTTCTCGTTCTTCCTGGCCATGCCCACGATGCTGGGGGCGGCCGTGTACGACATGTACAAGAACTTCGGCGTGCTCACCCAGCACGACCTGTCGGGCATCGCGGTGGGCTTCATCGCCGCGTTCCTGAGCGCGATGGTGGTGGTGCGCGCGGTGCTGCGCTTTGTCGCCAACCATACCTACCGCGTATTCGCCTGGTACCGGATCATCTTCGGCGGCGTCGTCGCGGCCTGGATCTTCACGCGCTGATGGCGTGGCCGGCGGTTCGCCGGCAGCAGCAATGACAAGGGCCGCTTGCGCGGCCCTTGCTGTTTTCCGTCACGGTGCGCCCGAGGGCTACGCTTCCGTTTCCAGGTCGTAGAACTGCAGGCCGTCCTGGTCGATGACCAGCCAGCCGCCGCGGGCGGGCGACACGTGGTCGCAGTCCCAGTCGGGCAGGACCCAGCGCTCGCGCTTCTTGCCGTCCACTTCCAGCACGTGGCGGGCGGGGCGATGGGTATGGCCATGCACCAGCACGCGCACGCCCGTCTCGCGGAAGACGGATTCAATGGCGGCGGCGTTGACGTCCATGATCTCCATGGACTTCATCTGGTTGGCGGCCTGGCTTTCGCCGCGGGCCTGCTGCGCCATCGCCAGGCGTTCGGGGATCGTCTTGGCCAGGAATTCGGCCTGCCAGCGCGGATCGCGGACCATCTTGCGGAACTGCTGGTAGGCGGCATCGTCCGTACAGAACTCGTCGCCATGGGTCAGCAGGATTTGCCCGTAATCCGTTTCCAGCAGCGCCGGTTCGGGCAGCAGCTTGGCGCCCAGGGCCTGGGCCAGTTCTTCCCCGATGAGGAAGTCGCGGTTGCCGCGGCCCAGCCAGACCGGAATCCGGCTGGCGGTGTCGCGCAGCGCCGTCAGCGCCGTGGCGAGCCACGGCGGCGCGGCGCGGATCACGTCGTCGCCGATCCAGGCGTCGAAGATGTCGCCCGGCAGCAGCAGGGCGCCGGCTTCCTCCCGCGCGGCCTCCAGGAAGGCCAGAAAGGCCTCCGAGGTGGCCGGCGTGGCCGGTCCCAGATGCAGGTCGGATGCCAGCCAGATGGGGCCGGACAGCGCGATCTTATTCAAGAACTTCGGCCTTCTCGATGATCACGTCTTCGTTCGGGACGTTCTGGTGGAAGCCCTTGTTGCCGGTCTTCACGCCCTTGATCTTGTCGACCACGTCCGTGCCTTCGGTCACGGTGCCGAACACGGCATAGCCCCAGCCGTTGGGCGTGGGCGCAGTGAAGTTCAGGAAGTCGTTGTTGGACACGTTGATGAAGAACTGCGCCGTGGCCGAGTGCGGATCGCTGGTGCGGGCCATGGCCAGGGTGTACTTGTCGTTCTTCAGGCCGTTGTTGGCCTCGTTTTCGATGGGGGCATGGGTCTGCTTCTGCTTCATGCCGGGCTCAAAGCCGCCGCCCTGGATCATGAAGCCATCGATCACGCGATGGAACACCGTGCCGTTGTAGAAACCTTCCTTGACGTAGGTCAGGAAGTTTTCGACGGTCTTGGGCGCCTTGGCGGCATCCAGGGTGATGACCATGTCGCCTTGGTTCGTTTGGAGCTTGACGCGGGGGTTGGTGCTCATGGCTTTTGTGCCTTCAGAGGTGGAGGTGGAGGAATTGGCCGCGGGGGCGGCGCTGACGAGCGCTGGGGCGAATGCAGCCAGCGCGAACGAGCACGCCGTCAGGCGCAGCAGGTGTAGGGGGGAGTAGCGGGACATCATTTGCCGTGTTTATCCTTCAGCATGGTTTCGACTTCGCGGACCTTTTCCTGCATGCCGGGCACGCCATCGCGGGCGGCCTTCTTGTAGGTGTTCAAGGCCTGCAGAAGCTGCAGATCGCCCATATTGGCGCGGGCGGCGGCATAGTTGGGATCGGCGCGCAGGGCCATCGACAGGGCGTCCTGTGCGCGGTCGAGTTCGCCGCGCCCTGCATATAGAGCCCCCAGGTTGTTCCAAGGTTCCGGCAGCTCCGGAAAGCGGTTGGTCATCTCGGTGTAGACGTCGATGGCTTCGTTGGTGCGGTTCAGGGCCGCCAGCGCGCGGGCGTGCTGGAACATCAGTTGCACGTCGGTGCCGCGCTGGTCCTTGATCTGTTCCTGGCGCTTTTCGATCATGGCAAGCGCTTCTTCGTTGTCGCCGTGGTTCAGCAGGCGCTCGATGTAAGTCGTGATCTGCGAGGCCGAGGGCGTCAGGCGGGTGTCGACGCTGGGCTTGGCGGCTTCCAGCAGCTTGGCCAGACTGTCCCAGCCACCCTCGGGCGGGATGGGGTCCAGGGTGGTGCGGCTGGCGTTGGGGTTGGTTCCCCCGCCGCCGGCCATCGACTGGGCCAGAGAGGCTCCAACCGGCGCGCCCGCAAGGGCCAGGGCGAGCAGGGCGACGCGAAAGCGCGGCTTGATAGTCACTTGGGCATCCGTTAAAAGTCTTGGCAGGCCGACGCTTACGCGCGCGACCGGGCCGCTTGCTATACTTGACGACCGCCATTTTAGCCCCGGTTGAGTTTTGGCTCGACATCGGGGACGAAGCCCCGGGATATCGTTGATGGAATGCGGGCTCGGAATGCGGGTTCGGGGCGGTCGGCGCCAGTGGGATTATGGCCCGAGGCCGAGATCGGGATCGAAACCGCGGGACCGAAATCGCAGTACCGAAATCGGCGGGATTGGAATCCGACCCGGCGGCACGCGCCGAAGGTATTTTCCTTCGGCAGCAACTTTCCGCAACCGCCACGGAAAACTTAGATAAAGCCTATAAGCGCCATGCTGCAAATCTACAACACGTTGTCGCGTACCAAAGAACCGTTCAAGCCGGCCCAGGCTGGTCAGGTGCGCATGTACGTGTGTGGCATGACCGTCTATGACTTCTGCCATCTGGGCCACGCCCGCATGCTGGTGTCGTTCGACGTCGTGCAGCGCTGGCTGCGCGCCAGCGGACTGGCGGTCGACTATGTGCGCAATATCACGGACATCGACGACAAGATCATCCGCCGCGCCGTCGAGACCGGCCGCCGCATCGGCGAAGTCACCGACTTCTACATCGACGCCATGCACGCCGACGAGCGTGCGCTGGGCGTCCAGACGCCGGACCGCGAACCGCGCGCGACCGAGTACGTCGGCGAGATGCTGGACATCATCGGCAAGCTCGAGCAGAACGGCCTGGCCTACCAGGCCGACGACGGCGACGTGAACTACGCCGTGCGCGGCTTTCCCGGCTACGGCAAGCTGTCCGGCAAGACGCTGGATGACCTGCGCGCCGGCGAGCGCGTGGCCGTGGGTTCGGCCAAGCGCGATCCGCTGGATTTCGTGCTGTGGAAGTCCGCCAAGGCCGACGAGCCTGCCGACACCAAGTGGGAATCGCCGTATGGCATGGGCCGTCCGGGCTGGCACATCGAGTGCTCGGCCATGAGCAAGTCGCTGCTGGGCCTGCCGCTGGACATTCACGGCGGCGGTCCGGACCTGAAATTTCCGCACCATGAAAACGAGATCGCCCAGACCGAGGGCGCTTTCGGCGGCGCGCTGGCCAACATCTGGATGCACTGCGGCCCGCTCATGGTCGATTCGGACAAGATGTCCAAGTCCCTGGGCAATTTCCGCACCATCCGCCAGACCATCGCCCAGGAAGAACCGGCGGCCGATCAGGCCGCCTACCGCGTCAACCCGCGCGAAGCGGAGATGGTGCGTTTCTTCATCGTGCGCAACCATTACCGCAGCTCGCAGAACTACACGCCGGACAACCTGATCGACGCGCAGAACGCGCTCGACCGCCTGTACCAGGCGCTTCAGAATGTGCCCGCCGACACGCAGGGCATCGACTGGGACGAGCCGCAGGCCCAGGCCTTCAAGGCGGCCATGGACGACGACTTCAACAGCTCGGGCGCGGTCGCGGCCTTGTTCGAACTGGCCTCCGACGCCAACCGCAACAAGAGCGCGCGCAGCGCCGGCCAGTTGAAGGCGCTGGCGTCCCTGCTGGGCCTGCTGCAGCAGGATCCCGCGGCCTATTTCCAGTCGCCCACGCGCTATTCGGCGGCCGCCATGGAGCAGGGCGAGCGCCGTGCGCTGGACGCCGAGGCCATCCAGTCCCTGATCGACGCGCGCGCGGCCGCCAAGGCCGCCCGCAACTTCGCCGAAGCCGACCGCATCCGTGCGGAACTGCGCGAAGCCGGTATCGAACTCGACGACAAGCCGGGCGGCGTGACGCAATGGCGTCGCGCTTGAACCCGCAGGACCCGCCCGCCATGTCCACCGTCGACCTCGAGATTCCCAAGCCCGAGTACTGGGAAGCCGCCGTAGCCCACCTGATGCGGCGCGACCGCATCCTGAAAAAGATCATTCCCCAGCATCCCGAAGTCTGGCTGACTTCGCGCGGCACGCCTTTCGTGACGCTGGCGCGGGCGATCATCGGGCAGCAGGTGTCCAGCAAGGCGGCCGACACCGTCTGGACCCAGTTCATCGAGGCCGTGGGCAAGCGCCCGACGCCCGTCGCCGTGCTGCGCGTCGGCCTGGAGGGCCTGCGCGCGGCGGGGCTGTCGCAGCGCAAGGCCGAGTACGTGCTGGACCTGGCCGTGCATTTCGGCGAACGCCGGGTCCATCCCGAGAAATGGGCGGCAATGGACGACGAAGCCGTCATTTCCGAATTGACCGCCATCCGCGGCATAGGCCGCTGGACGGCGGAGATGTTTTTGATTTTCAATCTGCAGCGGCCTGATGTCCTGCCGCTGGATGATCCCGGGTTGCTCAAGGCAATCTCGCTACACTATTTCAGCGGCGAGCCTGTCTCTCGCTTCGAGGCTCGCGAAGTCTCGTTGGCGTGGCAACCCTGGCGTACCGTGGCGACCTGGTATCTGTGGCGCAGTCTGGATCCGACTCCGGTCCAATACTGACGCAAGCCAGGCAGCCCATCTACGGAACCACACTACATGCGCAATACATTTCTGGAATTCGAACAACCGCTCGCCGAGCTTGAAAACAAGATCGAGCAGCTGCGCTACGTGCAGGCCGATTCGGCCGTAGACATCTCCGACGAGATCGGACGTCTGCAGCAGAAGAGCCAGACCTTGGCCAAGGAAATCTACGCCAAGCTCACGCCCTGGCAGACGGCCCTGGTCGCCCGCCATCCCCAGCGTCCCTACACGCTGGACTACGTGCGCGAAATGTTCACCGACTTCCATGAGCTGCACGGCGACCGCATGTACGCCGACGACCAGTCCATCGTGGGCGGCCTGGCGCGCTTCAACGGCACGCCCTGCATGGTCATCGGCCACCAGAAGGGACGCGACACCAAGGAACGCGCCGCGCGCAATTTCGGCATGCCGCGTCCGGAAGGCTATCGCAAGGCCCTGCGGCTGATGCGCCTGGCCGAGAAATTCGGCATCCCCGTGTTCACGTTCGTGGACACCCCGGGCGCCTATCCCGGCATCGGCGCCGAAGAGCGCGGCCAGTCCGAAGCCATCGGCCACAACCTCTATGCCATGGCCGAGCTCAAGGTCCCCGTGATCTGCACCATCATCGGCGAAGGCGGCTCGGGCGGCGCCCTGGCCATCGCCGTGGGCAATGCCGTGCTGATGCTGCAGTACGCGACCTACGCCGTGATTTCTCCGGAAGGCTGCGCCTCGATCCTGTGGCGCAGCGCCGACAAGGCGCCCGAAGCCGCCGAGGCCCTGGCCATCATCGCGCCGCGCCTGAAGGACCTGGGCCTGGTGGACCGCGTGGTCAACGAACCGGTGGGCGGCGCCCATCGCGACCCGCGCGTCATGGCCCGCCTGTTGCGCCGCGCGCTGGGCGATGCCCTGCGCCAGCTCCAGGGCATGACGCCCGAGCAGCTCGTGGAGCAGCGCGTCCAGCGCCTGCTGTCCTACGGCGCCTACCAGGAAGTGCGCGCCTGAAGCAGGCAGCGCGCCGGCATCCCCGCCGGCGCCGCGGCCTAGCGCCACGCGCCATCCCGCCATGAACGCCCGCCCAGCGTCCGATCCTCCGCATCGGGCCTCGGCGGGCGTAGTTCATTCCCTTCCCGTGTCGGCCGAGCTTGCCGCGGCCTTGCGCCGCGCCTTGCTGGCCTTGCCCGAGCGTCCGGCGCGCATCGCCGTGGCGTTGAGCGGCGGAGCCGATTCGGCCATGCTGGCCGTGCACACGGCTCCCGTGGCGCGAGAACTCGACATGGATCTGGCGTTGTTCCATGTGCACCACGGCTTGCAGGACGCCGCCGACGCATGGACGCAGCATGCGCGCACGCTGGCGGACATGCTCGCGCTGCCGCTGTCGGTGGCGCGCGTAGAGGTGGCGCAGGCCGCGGGCAAGGGCATCGAGGCGGCCGCGCGCGACGCCCGCTACGCCGCACTGGCGCAATTGGCGCGAGAGCAGGGCGTGACGCATATCCTGTTGGCCCATCATCGCAACGACCAGGCCGAAACCGTCCTGCTGCGTCTGCTGCGCGGCACCGGGCTGGTCGGCATGGCAGCCATGGCGCCGCTGTCCCGGCGCGATGGGCTGGTCTACCTGCGACCCTGGCTGGAAATCGGCCGCGAAGCGATCCTGCATGCGGCGGACGAGGTGGCGCAAGCCAGCGGCTGGAGTCCGGTGCAGGACCCCACCAATACCGATCCGCACTACACCCGGGCTGCCCTGCGCGAACTGCTGGCGCCGGCGCTCGATGCCCGCTGGCCCGGGTGGCGCGCCATCGTCGCGCGCCACGCGCGCCACATGGGCGAGGCGGCCGAGATTCTGGATGAGGTGGCGCGGGAGGATTTCGCCGCGCTCGATCCTTCTGATGACGGCGCCAGCTTTTCGCTGCAGGCGTGGCGCGGGCTGTCCGAGGCGCGGCAGGCGCACGTGCTGCGCCATTGGCTGGAACGCAATGGCGCCCGCATGCCGACCGACGCCAGGATGCGCGATCTGCTGCGTCAGCTGCGCGGGTTGCACAGCCTGGGCCATGACCGCCAGTTGCGGGTGGAACAGGCTGGCCACGTTATCCGCTGCCACCGGGGCAGGGTCTGGGTCGAACCCCGGGAATAAGCGGATCAGCGCCGCCAATGTCCCCAAATAATCGCGCTGTGGACAGAATTTTGCACAAGCTGCGCAAATTTTTACCGCCGCGCTAGAATATACGGCTTTGCCCGTCAACCTTTTGCGGCGGGTTCCCAGCCAGAGTACGAGATGTCCCTGATCGTTCACAAATATGGCGGTACTTCGATGGGCTCGGTCGAGCGCATCAAGAACGTGGCGCGTCGCGTCGCGAAGTGGCACGCTGCCGGCCACCAGGTTGTCGTTGTTCCGTCGGCGATGGCGGGCGAGACCAATCGCCTGCTCGGCTTGGCGCGCGAGATTACGCCGCAGCCCGACAGCCGCGAGCTCGACATGATCGCCGCCACCGGCGAACAGGCCAGCAGCGGCCTGCTGGCCATCGCGCTGCAGGCCGAAGGCGTGCCGGCGCGCAGCTATGCCGGTTGGCAAGTGCCTGTGCGCACCGATTCGTCGTTCACCAAGGCGCGCATCTCGTCGATCGACGACGAGCGCATCCGCGCCGATCTGGACGCCGGCCGCGTGGTCATCGTCACGGGCTTCCAGGGCGTTGACCCGGAAGGCCACATCACCACGCTGGGCCGCGGCGGTTCCGACACCTCGGCCGTGGCCGTGGCGGCCGCCATCAAGGCCGACGAATGCCTGATCTACACCGACGTGGACGGCGTCTACACGACCGATCCGCGCGTGGTGCCCGAAGCGCGCCGCATGGCCGTCGTTTCCTTCGAGGAAATGCTGGAAATGGCATCGCTGGGCTCCAAGGTCCTGCAAATCCGTTCGGTTGAATTCGCCGGCAAATACCGTGTGCCGGTCCGGGTCCTGTCCTCGCTGACCGACCCGCTTATCCCGCTCGCAGAAGAAATGGTCTCGGGCACGCTGATTACTTTTGAGGAAGACGAAAAAATGGAAGCCGCCGTTGTCTCCGGCATCGCCTTCAGCCGCGACGAAGCCAAAATCACCTTGCTGGCCGTTCCGGACAAGCCCGGCATCGCCTTCTCGATCCTGGGCCCGGTCGCCGCCGCCAACATCGACGTCGACATGATCGTGCAGAACCAGTCCGTGGCTGGCACGACCGACTTCTCGTTCACGGTCAACCGCAACGAATTCGCCCGCGCCGTTGATCTGCTCAAGCGCGAAGTCATCCCCGCCGTGGGCGCGCGTGAACTGTCCACCGACGAGAAGGTCGCCAAGGTCTCCATCGTCGGCATCGGCATGCGCTCGCACGTGGGCGTGGCCAGCCTGATGTTCCAGACGCTTTCGCAAGAAGGCATCAACATCCAGATGATCAGCACCAGCGAGATCAAGACCTCGGTGATCATCGACGACAAGTACATGGAATTGGGCGTGCGCGCGCTGCACAAGGCCTTCGGCCTGGACCAGGCGCCTGCCGAAAAGGCCTGATTCAAGACTCCGGCACGATTTTTTTTCAATAAGTGCCCGATAACGGGCAAGAGTGAAAAAAGTCGTGCTAGAATCTCGTTCTCTTCGGAGATGTGCCCGAGAGGCTGAAGGGGCTCCCCTGCTAAGGGAGTATGTGGCTAAAAACTGCATCGTGGGTTCGAATCCCACCATCTCCGCCAGATTCTCTCCGATCTGGCTTCGGTCAGCACCGGAGATAAAAAACCCGCAATCGCGCAAGTGATTGCGGGTTTTTTCATGGGCTCGCGGCGGGTCTGCGCCGCATGAGAAAATCGCTGATTCCCTTCCAGGCGCAGATCCCTTGAAACACCTGCTTGCCACGCTAGACCGGCTGAACGATTTCGATGAAGTCATCGATGTGCGCACGCCGCTCGAATTCGCCGATGACCATATTCCCGGCGCGATCAACGCGCCGGTGCTGAGCAATGAAGAGCGCGTGGTGGTGGGCACGCTGTACAAGCAGGTCTCGCCCTTCGAGGCCTCGCGCGTCGGCGCGGCGCTGGTGGCGCGCAATATTGCCGCGCATCTGGATACGACCTTTGCCGACCGGCGCCAGGGTTGGCGCCCGTTGATCTATTGCTGGCGCGGGGGCACGCGTTCCGGCTCCATGACGACGATGTTCAACATGATCGGGTGGCGCGCGCGGCAGCTGGACGGCGGCTACAAGACCTATCGGCAGGCCACGCTGGACGCGCTGGAAAGCCTGCCCGCGGGCTTGCGCTACATCGTGCTGGCCGGGCCCACTGGCAGTGGCAAGACGCGCTTGTTGAATGCATTGGGAGAGGCCGGCGCGCAGACGCTGGACCTGGAGCGCCTGGCCGCGCATCGCGGGTCGCTGCTGGGCGCCTGGGCCGGTGTTGCGCAGCCCTCGCAAAAGGGTTTCGACACGCGACTTGCTCAGAGCTTGCGGGCGTTCGATGCGTCGCGGCCGGTGTTCGTCGAAGCGGAGAGCCGCAAGATCGGCGCGGTCGCGCTGCCTGCCGCGCTATTGAAGGCGGTGCATGCGAGCCCCTGCATCGAGGTCCGTTCCAGCCGCGAGGATCGCGCGGCCTTTCTGCAGCAGGACTACGCCCATCTGTTCGACGACCCTGCAACGTTCAAGGCGCAGCTTCAGCGCATGATCGGCCTGCACAGCCGCGAGCGCGTGAACGGCTGGCTGGCCTTGGTCGACAGCGGCGCGCGCGCCGAGCTGGCGCAGGAACTCATAGACCGGCACTACGATCCGGCCTATGCGCGCAGTTGCCATGCGCACTTCACGCAATTGGCGCAGGCGCTGAGCTTGGAATTCAGGCCCAATGACGGCGACGTCGTGGAGCAGGCGAGGGCGTTGCTGGCAAGAATGGATGCAAGGGCGGACGCCGCCTGACTGCGGTTCATCGCGGGCGCCGTGGTCGGATAAATCGGTGCCCAACTTGCGCGCTTCACGAAATAACGCTATTATTCAAGGCTTGCTTTCAAACGCGAATGCGCCCGTAGCTCAGCTGGATAGAGTACCTGGCTACGAACCAGGGGGTCGTAGGTTCGAATCCTGCCGGGCGCGCCAAGTTTGAAGTAAGTGCAGTAGAAAACGCAGTAAAAACGGCAAGATTTTCTGATATAATTTTGCCTCTTTGCCGGAGCGCCCGTAGCTCAGCTGGATAGAGTACCTGGCTACGAACCAGGGGGTCGTAGGTTCGAATCCTGCCGGGCGCGCCAAGTTCACTTGGCCAATACAGCAAAGAAAATGGAAAGGCCTTTGATCTCGTATCGAAGGCCTTTTTGTTTTGCGCCGCCATCTAGAAGCGGATCGTCAGGCCCGCCATCGGCCCTTGCAGCACGGCGTCGAACTTGAAGCCGCCGCTGCTGTAGTCCACGCCCACTGCGCGATAGCCTATCGCCGCCGAGACATTCTTGCTGAAGTTGTAGCCGAGACCCAGGCCCACATCCCAATCCGCTTCTGCGCCGCCCGCGCCGATCAGGCCCCAGCCGGTGATGTAGTACTTCGAGCTCAGCATGTAGTTTCCGCGCACGCCCACCAGGCCGTCGACCCAGGTGGCGCCGTCGCTGCGCGTTCTGCCGTTCAGGTGCGAGCCCTTGAGCGTGATGTCGGTGTCGACCGACCAGACGCGCAGGCCTGCGACGACGTCCAGCTGATGCGGTGAATTTTCCAGCAAGGAATAGCCGACGCCGAGCAGTCCCGCGAACGTGGATGCCTTTACGTCCGCACTGGAGGCCAGGATGCCGCGCGGCGTATCTCCCTGTGTGCCGATCTTGGTGTAGATCAGGTCGCCGAATACGCTGTAGCGTCCTTTGCGCGCCTCGCCGATGAGCATCGCGCCGAAGTCGAGGTTGTCGAACAGCTCGTCGAAGTCCGAGTGGATGTCGATGACGGGCGAGCGCGAATGGGATACCTTGCCGGAGAGGCCGGCAGCCCAGAAGTAGGGCGTGACCGAGAATTGCCATTCGTTCGAAGGCACGGTACCCGCTGCGGAAGCGGGCTCCGCTTCGGCGCCCAGCGCAGTCCCGGCTTGCAGCAGCCCGCAGATCAGGCAGCCCATGATTTTCTTTTTCATTGCAAACCCTCCCCAAACGGCAGGCGTGATGAATCGCATCCATCACGCCTGCGGTGAGCGCAAAACCGGCCAGGGGCCGGTGCGGCGTAACCCAGGTATCAGGTGACCCGTCTTACGGGAGGGATGGTCCAGGAGCCGTCGATGATCGACGGGTTGCTTTCATTGGGCCAGTAAAGACGCATCATCAGGATGAATGGCCCCTTGGGCGCAGGCAGCCAGTTCGACTCCATGTCCGGTCCGGGCGATTCATGTTGTATGAACAGGTCGATCGAGCCGTCGGGCTTGGCCTTCAGGGGCTGGCGCGCGCTGATCGAGTAGCGGTTCAGCGGGTTGTCGACGAAAAAGTAGCGCGCGTCATACATCGTCAGCGACCAGAAGCCCGACACTGGCGGCGTAAGCCCCTTCTTGAAGGTCAGCACGTACTTCTCCGAGCCGTTGTAGGTGCGCTTGATGGCGCCGGTGTCTGACTTCAGGGACGTGGGATAAACGGCGTCCTGGGGGCGGTTGGCGCCCAGGCCGATCGCGGTGACCAGCGCCCGTTGGAGGTAGTTGGTGCCGTATATGCCCGTCTTGGTCGTGAAGCCCCAGCCATCCACGTCCTGGATGTCGCCACCGCTGGACTTGAAGTGCGTCATGATGCGTCCGAAGCCCACCTGCGGAACGCGCTTCGCAATGTCGGGGTCGAGCTTGCTCTTGTCGAAGTCCTGTCCTGGCACGATGCCTATCGAAGCCATCTTCGCGACGATGGGCGCGTCGGCGGCGCTGGGCGGATTGCGCTTGAGCAGCTGCGCAAACAAGCTGAAGTACTCGACCGCGTCCATGTTGTTGACCTGTTCGCGCACCGCGGTCTTCATGTCTATCGCAGGGTCGACCTTGCCCGCGGGCGGAGTCCAGTCCTTGCCCCATGCGCTCAAGGGACAGAGCTTCACTTCGTCCTGCAGCTTGTGCACTTGCGCATAGTCTTCCGGCGTGCCGGTGCAGTAGATGCGGCCCAGCAGCCACACGATGCTGGTGGGAGATTTGTACTGGACCATGCCTTGCGGAATCGAGCCCTCCCATCCGGGGCCGCTGACCACGAAGGTTTGCGCACCCGTGCCCGTGGTGCGCTTGCCAGGCACATCGAACACCGTGGTCCAACCGTCCAGCATCGGAAACAGGGCATAGCGTCCATTCATGTCGGGCAGGCTGACGACCCAGGGTTCGTCGCCGACGTCAAAGAAGGAAGTGGTGTACAGCGTGTCGGCGTTCGGCGCGGTCACGTCGCGGAACTTGGCGTCGGGATACTGGCGCAGCTTGATGAGATTCCCCATCGGCGCTCGCGTGCCCTTGGGCTCCGCAACGTTGGTGATGACTCTTCTGGTCATCTCCATGGTCACCAGGGGATAGGCGTAGATGTAGACATCGGTCGCCAGTCCGAACTGCTCGTCGCCTTCGGGCAGATCCGCGATCAGGCCATCGGCGGCCCGGGCGGCGGCGCCCAGGGCGCTGGTTGCGAGCAGAGCAAGACCACCTGCATTCAATGTGCGGCGCGTTAGCTTCATAGGATCACTCCAACGGACTCATGGGTTGAAAATCACGAAGTGCCGCGGCACAGGCCAAGCTGTGCCGCGAGATGCCTTGCTCTAGCGTTGTCGTACGTACTTGCCGATTTCCCGGGCTGCGCCCGAGGTCCATTCATCGATCAGCGGCTGCAGTTTGGACAGGCGGACGCCGCCCGCGCCCTGGGTGGCGTTGGCGACCTTTTCGCCCGTGCCACCCCGCACGGACGCATACAGCAATTCATCCGACATGCTGTCCGTGACCCGCGACTCGATGGCGACGCTGGCGTTGCGCGCCATGCCTCCTTCCATGGCGGCGCGGGCCTCGGTCATTACTAACGCGACGGGAATGTATTGATAGGCTCGCAGCGCCTGCTCCGAGGTTCCCACCGCGGTGATGGCGATGCGGATACGGGCGACGCCGGGCCCGGCGCGATCGACCAGCCTCACCTGTTCGCCGACCTTGCGCCGCAGCGTCTCGTTGACCGCCATGCGTATCTCCGTGAGGGTTTCCATGGAAACGTCCGCGGATGGCTGAGGCTCCGGGTAGTACTCGATCGGATCAAGCCACACCGCGGCATAGCGAGACGCGTTGAAATCAGGATTCAGGTAGACCAGGCGGGTTCCGCCGTCGGGGGCGGGCATCTGGTGCAGAAGCGAGTAATCCGACAGGAAGCCGGACTCCGTTGTTTTTGGAGCGGTGGAACAGCCTGTGGCCAGGATCGCGGCAGCGAGGCCCAGAACGAACGCGCCCGAGGAATTCTTGGTGTCCATGCAAGTTCCTTCTGACAGATGGGGGGCAGGAGAGCCCCGACTGCAGGCGTCGGCGAGAGGTCCTGTGCAAAAGCTGCTTCTCCGCTCGTGGGCGCATTTTTTGTCCTATATGCACAGGAAACCAATTATTTTTCCAAGCGTGAAATTTCGCAACGCGGACGAGTGAACCGGGCTTTCTGAACTATTCCCTTTGTGCGCGTTTTGTGGAAGGAATCGCGCGGCCGAGGCGGGCCACGAATCGGGGGCGCGTGATTCGGACGCGGCGCGGACACAGGCTTCGGCCTGTCCGATTTGCGCACCCTTAATTTTTCATGGTATAAACACGCCTCTTTCGGAGCGCCCGTAGCTCAGCTGGATAGAGTACCTGGCTACGAACCAGGGGGTCGTAGGTTCGAATCCTGCCGGGCGCGCCAAGCTTCTTGCTTGGATGAAATGGAAAGAAAACGGAAAGGCCTTTGATCTTCGATCGAAGGCCTTTTTGTTTTGCTGCGCGGATTGCGCTTCAGTGCGTGGAGGCTGGTTCCGCGGCCCGGACCGGGTCTCGGGCCTTGTCATCTTCGTCGTCGAATCCCCAGTCTCCAACCGTGTACCAATCGTCTCCCAGGGTCTCTGCGGGATGCATGGTGCGGCCGGACCCGTTGCCGCAGGCCATTGAGTCGGTGGCGCAATAGCGGTCGCAGCCCCAGCATATGCGTTCGGGGTGCTTCGGGTGCAAGGGAAACTTCTTGGCCATGCGAAATGCCTGTTGACGGAGGGCGCCGCGATGGCGGCGCCGATCTTTCCGGATATATGTCCAGCGTACTGCCGGGCGCGCCCGAAATTCCTTGATCTGGCTCAAACGCAGAGCCTGCGGCCCGATGCGCGCAGTATTGCGCGTCGGGCCGCGGTTCTGGGGAATTGGGGTGGAGAAAGCGCCGCCCGGTGAGGCGCGGCGCCGGTCTCATGCGCCTAATGGCGTCGTCGGTCCACCGCCGTCAAGGATGTGCCGCTCTTGAGCAGCTGGTAAGTCTGTCCGCCCAGCCACGCGACTTTTTCGCCCGTGCTGGTGCGGCATACGCAATGCGTCTTCGGATCGAAGCGCGAGGTGCCCAGCGCGGAATACGCGTCGGGGTCTGAGACGAATCGTTCAATGCGGTAGAGCGTGCCGTCCGGCGCGGTGGCGAGGACGTCGGTCAATCGTCTTGCGGTGCCGAGCATATGCGATACCTCCATGCGCGGGCCATTGGATATACGGCGCCAAAGTCGTTCAGGCACTTCAGTATGCCAGGGCGGGAAGCTTGATGTTCCCGCATCAGGCGCTAATGAAGGTGCCCTCCAAACAATGAATCGTCGAGCTGGTCGGGAGTGACGCCCAGGGCTTCGGATACGCGGTCCAGGATAACCTGCCTGGGCCGCGGGCGCGGCCGTTCCAGTTCGATATAGATGGAGTGGTCCACCCCCAGTCGTGCAGCCATATCAGCGGTGCTGATTTTGAGATGCTCACGCCAGGCGCGTATCAGGCTCCAGTCGTTGCCGGTTTTTAGATTGACGACAGCTAATGGTAAATGACTCTGCCCCTGCGCGGGTGTTTTGCGCGGGGCGGATTTTCTGCGGGCGTCGCGCAGGCTGCTCTTGGCGGCAGCGCTCTTGCGGGAATCGCCGCGAGGCGTGGTGGTAGCGATTTCGGCGGTGAAAATGGCGCCGCCGTTCAATTGGCGATACTGGTTGTCGCCGATCCAATGCAGGGCTTCACCGTTGTCGAGCATGCACTCGCAGTCCAGGTGATAGTTGCTGGGCATGCTCTCGAGTTGGGCGATGGTTTCCGCGGTCGTGGCGTGGCGCACCACGCGGTGCAAGACACCGTCTGGCGAGCGCACGAATACGTCGGGAAGTCTCCAGGAAAACGGAATGATAATCTCCACGGCCAAACCTATCCCGCCACTGTATCCCGGGGTGCGGGTGGTGGGATTTGGGGTTTCCCCTCGCCTGACTTGAGCGGATGATTGTGCGCCACATCAGCCCTCAACATCTTCACAAATCTTCACGCCGCGCGAGGCTATCATCGCCGCGTTGCCTGGGGTTTTGGGCGTACTGTCCGAGTGTTGCCGATGTCTCTGGCCGCGGCTGGAATCGTGGATGCGCGACCGCGCGCGAGCAGGGCGGCGTGGTGGGCCGTGCTGGCGTCGTGCGCGCTGCATGCGATGGTGGCGGGGCTGTGGTGGCGCGACCGGATAGAGCCCGCAGCGCGCGCGCCGGAATTGCCGTTCTACGTGGATCTGTTGCCCGCCCGGTCGCCGCCCATGCCACAGGAACAGCCGGCGAAGGACGAGCCTGCGTCCGGATCGGCGCCTGCTCAGCCTGCCCGCGTCGACACGCCGTCGCCGGCCGTGGCTGCAGGGCAACGATCCGGCCCGCGCAGGACACCCGCGCCATCCGCGCCGAGGCTGGACAGGACACCCGTGCCACCGTCGGGCGCTGCGGATCTTTCGCGCGATTTCGGTTGGCGCCCCGAAGATGCGCAAGCGGCGGGCATGCCGCGCGCACGTGGCGAGCCCGTCGTGCGACTCGGACCCAAAGCGCCGGTCGAACAATCCGAGATCGCGCGCGGCATCGCCAAGAGCGCGCGGCCGCCATGCAAGAACGCCCATGCGGACATGGGCTTGCTGGCCTTGCCGCTTCTGTTGGCGGATACCGTTACGGATCGGGGCTGCAAGTGGTGACGCCGAAGCCCTCGCCGCCTGGACGCGCGCCGCGGCGGCGCTGGAGGAATATCGAGATGCGTGCTTTTCATTTTCAATCTTGCCGCCAGTCCGATACGCTGCTCGCGCGGCCTGTGGCCTGTCAAGAATAGCCAAGCGCGATTACCTGGGTAGCGGCAGGGGCAAGCATGCGCGTCTGTCCTGAATCGTGGATACTATTTTTTCAATCTGGGATTTCCAGAATTCATGGAGAGACGCAATGCCCGAATCTCAAGGCGGCCTGGACAGGCTGCGCCGCTTCATCGCCGCGGCGACCCGGCTGGCCACGCCCACAGGCCTGGCGCAGACGCCGGAGTTGCAGGCCGCATTCGCCGACCTGGTGCGCCATGACGATTGGCTGCCCGAGGCCTGTACCGCGCCCCATCCGCAGTACTACCAGCAGTATCTGCTGCACTGCGATCCCCTGGAGCGCTTTTCGCTGGTGAGTTTCGTGTGGGGGCCGGGCCAGTTCACGCCGGTGCATGATCACGAGGTCTGGGGCTATGTGGGCATGCTGCGCGGGGCCGAGGTCAATCAACGCTATGTCCGCGGCAAGGACGGCAGCGTCGCGCCCGCGGGCGCCGCGACCACTTTGCAGCCGGGCGACATAGAACGCCTGTCGCCCGCCGAAGGCGACATCCACCGGGTCTCCAATGCCCACGCGGACCGCGTATCGATCAGCGTGCATCTCTACGGCGGCAACATCGGCGCCGTGTCGCGCCATGTGTATGACCCCGCGACCGGGCAGACCAAGCCTTTCGTGTCGGGGTATTCGTCGGCCAGCTTGCCGAACCTGTGGGACCGCTCGGAAGCCGTGCGGGCCGCCATTGCCGGGGGCGCACGCTAGGATCTGTTCGCGCACGGCGTCCCATGCTATTTTCTTGTCCTAAATATTAGGAAAACAAAAAATGGACAAGACGCTGCTCAAAGGTCTGATGGTGCTGGAGGCGGTGACCGACGTGGACAATCCGCCGCGCACCATCGATGCGCTGGCCGCCCGGGTCGGACTGACTCGCAGCAACACGCACCGCACCTTGCAGACGCTGATACATGCGGGCTATGTGACCAAGGACGATGACGGCGGCGGCTATCGCGGCGCGGTCCGGCTGTTCGAGCTGGCGGCGCGTCAGCTTGCCCAACTGGACGTGCGCAAGCTGGCCGCGCCCTACATGCGTACGCTGGCCGACCAGACCGGCGAAACCGTGCACCTTTCCGTGCTCGACGGTTTCGACGTGGTCTACGTCGACAAGATCGACAGCCCCCAGCCGATACGCGCCTATTCGATGGTGGGCGGACGCGCGCCCGCCTATGCCGTCGCCACGGGCAAGGCGTTGCTGGCCTACCAGCCGGAAGGCTATGTCGAGCGCTACGCCGACAAGCTCGTGCGTCATACGCCGTCGACCATCGTGTCCATGCCGCTCTTGAAGGACGAACTGCGCAAGATCGCCCGCACCGGCTATGCGGTCAATCGCGGCGAATGGCGCGAAGGCGTGGGCGGGCTGGCCGTGACCTTGTTCAACAGCCTGGACCAGCCCGTGGCCGCCATCGGCATCTCCGGTCCGCTGGACCGTCTGAGCGCCGCTAGGATGAAGCAGCTGGCGCCGGACGTGGCTGCCTGTGCCCAGTCCATCTCGCAAGGGATGGGCTATCGCCGGGGCTATCTGGACCAGTAGCGGGCCGCGCCAGCGCCGCGCTGATGCGCTGCGCCTGATCGCGGGCCAGCCGCGCATTGACATCCATGGACGTAGTCCAGAAGTACGTGCCGCCCGCGAGGCTACCCAGCACCGAGATATCCGGCTCGATCCCGCCTGAGGCGTTCTTGAGGCATCCCGTGGCATAGTCCAGCGCCAGGCCGCCATGGGGATCGGGCTGCGCATGGCCCTCGCGCAATAGCGCGGACACCAGCGGGTCCTGCGTGCGCGGCGTGTCCACCGAGAAGCTGGTGGCATTGATCAGATAGCGGCTGGCATGAGTGCAGACGGCGCCCGTCGCGTCGCGCAAGCGCGTGTGGAACAGGCCGCTGACGCTATCGTGGCGGCTGTCCAGATAACCGCCACAGACCTGCAGCTGGCCGTTCTGGAACAAGGCTTGCAGCTTCAATGCGTTGCGCATCGGAAAGGTGGCGCGCCGCGCCATCCACAGCGAACGCCATTGCGACTGGAAGCGGCTGCGCTCGGCTTGCGGCAGGAGATGCCAGATCAGGTCGACGGCGGCATTGGTCGCGGCCGCCACCGCCTGCCACGGGCGCGGGGCCTGTCCGGACCGACGTATCTCCTCGTCCAGTGCGACGTGGGCCTCGGCCTCCATGCCGAACACGTCCGCGGCTTCCAGGCTGCCGCCCAGCGCCAGGACTTCTTCCTGGAGCGCGGTGACGATGATGTCCAGCGACAGTGTGCCTCCATGCCTGGCGGCCAGGCGCGGAACGCCCTTCGGGCTCAGTTGTTGCAGCGTGTCTGGCGCGCGGTTGTTGGGGCTGCGCACGGAAGGCAGGCGGCCATTGCGCGATACGCACAGGATGGGGCCGCGATGGGCCGTCTGTTGCAAGGCGGCGATGGCGTCCACGGCGCTGAGGCTGGTGCCGATGATGCAGACCGGCGCGTCGGCGGCGATGCCGCGGGTCAGCGCCTGGACCGGGTAGGGGCTGTTGAAGTAGCCGGGCGCATCGCGTAATTCCGGAAACGCCTGCGAAGGCAGGTTGCCGTTGCACAGCACGGCGTAACGCGCCAGGAAGGGCGAACCCGGTTCCGCTTCGACCCCCACGCCTCCGCCAGGCAGCGGCACCACGCGGCGGACCCGGCCGCGCACGTGCGTGAGCGTGATGCCCAGCGCGCGGGCTAGCCCGCAAGCCCGTCCGTAGACTGCGCGCATGTAGGCGCCGAACAGCGGGCGCGGCAGGAAGTCCGCCGGCGCTATCGAGTCCGCGCCCTGCGCGCGCAGCCAGGCGGGATCCTGGGCGCGCAGCCAGTCCACGAAATCCATCCTGTGATCGGCCCGCGCCGACATGTTGCCGGCGGGAATGTTGAGCAGGTTGCTGGGAAGATCCTTCTGGTAGGCCTCGCCCGCGCCCGGTTCGGCCTGCGGCTCGAACAGCGCGATCGTCAGCGCTCGTCCAGCGGCAGGTTCCAGCGAGAGCAGGAATTGATAGAGGAAGCTGACGGCCACCGAGCCGCCGCCGACGATGGCCAGGTCCGCCGCTTGCGGTGTCGTGTCGGGCGCCGTCATTTGGCCGCCGACAAGCGCACCACGTCGGCCCAGCGGGCGACTTCCTGCTTGAGCACGCGGCTGGTATCGGCGGGCGTGGTGGCCACGGCGTCGGCGCCCAGCTTCTGTGCGGCCTGCTGCACGGAAGCCATGGCCGCCGCCTTCTGCATGCCGGCCGAGAGCTTCTCCACCACGGCGGGCGGCGTGCCCGCGGGAGCCAGCAGCGCGTAGGTGGTCGCGACCGAGTAGTCCTTTACGCCCTGCTCGGCGAGCGTGGGCAGGTCCGGCAGCGCCGTGGCGCGCGTGGCGGTGGTGACGCCCAGCAGGCGGATCTTGCCGGTCGCGACCTGGGGCAGCAGCGCCGGCAGCGTTTCGATCACCATGTCGATCTGCCCGCCCAGCAGGTCGGTGATGGCGGGGCCGCTGCCGCGATACGGCACGTGCATGAGCCGGGTGCCGGTGACGACCTGGAAGAGTTCGCCTGCCATGTGCTGTGACGTGCCGGGGCCGGCCGAACCAAAGGTGATGGTGCCGGGCTTGCTCTTGGCCAGGGCGATCAGCTCCTGCACGTTCTTCGCGGAAATCTTGCTGCTGTTCACCGCCACGGCCATGGGCATGCTGGTGGCCATCGACACGCCGACGAAGGCGGTGCCGAAGTCGTAGCCGGGCTTGTCGGGCATGGCGGCATGGATTGCGTGGCTGCCCACGGCGCCCATCAGCAGGGTGTAGCCGTCGGCGGGCGATTTGGCCACGTACTCGGCGCCGATCTCTCCGCCCGCGCCCGCCTTGTTTTCCACCACCACGCTCTGTCCCAGGTAGTCGCCCAGGTGCTGCGCATAGATGCGCGCGGCCGCGTCCGTCGCGCCGCCGGGCGGGAAAGGGACCACCATGCGCACGGGTTTCGTCGGCCAGTTGTCGGCCGCGGCCGCGCCGCCTGCCAAAGCCAGCACCATGCCCGTCAGGGCAATGCGCCACATTTTTTTCATGGAAGTCTCCTTGGTGTCGGTGCGGGCCGTCCTATGCAGCGTCTCGGCCCTTTTTTAAAATCCTAAAATATAGGATTCAAGTATCAATAAATGATTTACTTAGAATTCCACACGGTGCTATGCTGGTCAACAATTAAGCACATCACCTAGGGAATGCACTAGGATTGACGCCAAAATACACAAGCATGCGCCAGAGATGGGCTGGATGATGCCAGTCTTGAAGGTCAGCTCTTATAATGTTTTCTTTGTCCCAAATATTGAATTTTCATAACGAGAGGTCAGACATGACACCCAGTTCGGCGCTGGCCGGCATCACGGTGCTGGAGATTTGCAATGTCGCGGCGGGGCCTTTTTGCGGCATGTTGTTGGCGGACATGGGCGCCGACGTGATCAAGATCGAAAACCCCGAAGGCGGCGACACGCTGCGCAGCTGGCCGCCCATTTCCGACGGCTACAGCGAAAACTTCGCGTCCCTCAATCGCAACAAGCGTTCGGTGACCTTGAACCTGAAGGATCCCGGCGACCTGGCCTTGGCGCGCGATCTGGCGCTGGCCGCCGACGTGCTGATCGAGAACAACCGGCCGGGCGTGATGGACCGCCTGGGCCTGGGCTATGCGCAGCTGCGCGAGGCCAATCCCAAACTGGTCTATTGCTCGATCTCGGCCTACGGCCAGTCGGGGCCCCGTTCGCAGGAAGGCGGCTTCGACCTGACCATCCAGGCCATGAGCGGCATCATGAGCGTGACCGGCGAAGCGGGCGGCGAACCCGTGAAGTGCGGCGTGCCCGTGGCGGACTTTTCGGCCGGCCTGTACGGCGCCTTCGCCATCGCGTCTGCCTTGCGCGCGGCCCAGGCCAGCGGGCAGGGCACGCATATCGACGTGCCCATGCTGGGCGCCACCTTGGGCATCGCGGCCTTGCAGACCTCGGAGTTCTTCGGCAGCGGCAAGGATCCGGTCAAGCTGGGGTCGGCCCATCCGCGCAACGCGCCGTATCAGGCATTCCGCTGCAAGGGCGGCTACTTCGGCATGGCGGCGGGCAACCAGGCCTTGTGGAAGGGCGTCTGCGCAACGGTAGGCCGCGAGGACCTGCTGGCCGATCCGCGCTTTACGGACACCAGCGCCCGTGCGCGCAACCAGACGGCGTTGCGCGAGATCCTCGAGGCGATCTTCGAAGCCGAGGACGCGCAGACCTGGCTGGCGCGTTTCCGTGCGGCGGGCGTGCCTTGTGCGCCCATCAACACCTATTCCGAGGTGCTGGCGGATCCGCAGGTCGAGCACATGGGTTGGGTGCAGCCCGTGGACCTGCCCAACGGCGTGCGCACGCGCACCTTCGGCCTGCCGGTGCGCTTTGACGGCCAGACCACGGCCTTGCGCCGCCGGCCGCCGGCCTTGGGCGAACACAACGATGAAGTGCTGGGCGCGCTGCGCGCCGCCAGAAAGGAGACGGCGGCATGAGCGAGGTCCTGCGCATCGACAAACAGGGCGCGGCGCATGTGTTGACGCTGGCGCGGCCCGAAAAGATGAATGCGCTGTCGGCGCCGCTGGTGGAGGCGCTGATCGCCGCATTGGACGAGGCCGAGGCAGGCGGCGCCCAGCTCATCGCCTTGAAGGGTGAGGGCAGGAATTTCAGCGCGGGCTTCGACTTCGGAGGTTGGCAGGAGCAGAGCGAAGGCGACCTGCTGCTGCGCTTCGTGCGCATCGAGATGCTGCTGCAGCGGCTGGCTGCTTCGCCGTGCCTGACGCTGGGGTTGGCGCATGGCCGCAACTTCGGCGCGGGCGTGGACTTGTTCGGCGCCTGCAAGTGGCGCGTCAGCGCGCCCGATGCCACGTTCCGCATGCCTGGGCTGAAGTTCGGCCTGGTGCTGGGCACGCGCCGTTACGCGGCCCTGGTCGGCGCCGAGCGGGCGCGCGCGGTGCTGGAGCAGGCGGCCACGTTCAGCGCGGAAGAAGCCTTGCGCGACGGCTTCGCCAGCCGACTTTCCGACGCTCAGGATTGGCATGCCGTCGAACGCGAGGCGCTGGACGCGGCGTCAGCGCTGAGCTGCGCCAGCCGTGTCCAGCTGTATGCGGCGCTGTCCTCTGAAACGCCGGATAGCGATCTCGCCCGCCTGGTGCGCTCAGCCGCCCTGCCGGGATTGAAGGAGCGGGTGGCGGCTTATCTGCAGGCGCGTTGACCTAAGAAGAACACGCAGGGAAGGAGACATCATGGCATCGGGTTTCAATCAGAAGAACAAGCAGTGCACGCTGGCGGAGCTGGCGGCGTTGGTGCCCAACGGCGCGTCGATCGCCTTGGGCGGCAGCTTCCTGCACCGCGGACCGTTCGCCTTCGTGCGCGAACTGATCCGGCAGGGCCGGCGCGACCTGGAACTGGTCAAGCAGTCGCCAGGCTACGACGTGGACATCCTGTGCCGCGCGGGCGCGCTGCGCCGCGTGCGCGCCGGCATCGTCGCCATGGAAGGGAACTTCGGCCTGGCGCCCTGGTACCGCAAGGCGGTGGAGCGGCGCGAAATCGAACTTGAGGAACACGCGTGCGCCAGCCTAACGGCCGGCCTGCGTGCGGCGGCCTTCGGCGTGCCGTTCCAGCCTTGCGGCGGCCTGCATGGCAGCGGCCTGCCCGAACTCAATGGCTGGAAATGCCTGGACGATCCCTACGGCAGCGGTCAGAAGACCTGGGTGGTGCCGGCGATCCGGCCGGACTTCGCCGTGATCCATGCGTCCGAGGTGGACGCGCTGGGCAATGTGCGGGTGCATGGCACGGCGCATTGGGATCGCATCATGTCGCGCGCCGCGGGCAGCGTGCTGGTGGTGGCCGAGAAGGTGGTCGACAGCGCGGTGTTCGAGGCCAATCCGGAATCCACGCTGGTGCCGTTCTTCATGGTGCAGGCCTATGCCGTGGCGCCGCAGGGCGCATGGCCGGGATCCTGCTGGCCTGACTACGCCATCGACTATCCGGCAGTGGAGGCATACATGGACAAACACAGCGATCTGCAGGCGCACATGGCTGCGGCGCCCGAAGCGCGGGAGGTGCAGCATGGCTGAGCAATGGTCGGGTTTTTCCTACATCGTCACCAATCTGGCGCGTTTCATCCGGCCGGACGAGATCACCTTCAGCGGCGTGAATTCCACCATGCCCATGCTGGCCTGCCTGCTGGCCAAGCGCGCCTACGATTGGGACTTCGTCTACATCAACGTGGCCGGCGGCGTGAACCCGCGGCCCTCGCATGTGCCGATCTCCAGTTCCGACCCGGTACTGGCCGAGCACACCGCGTCGATCTTCTCCAACGAAGACTTCTACGACCTGTGCACGCGCGGCCGTATGGATCTGACCTTTCTGGGCGCGGCGCAGATCGACGGCGCGGGCTGCGCCAACAACTCCTGCATCGGCGACTGGCATGAGCCCAAGGTGCGCCTGCCGGGCGGCGGTGGCGGCGCGGTGATGCTGCCCACGGCCAGGCGCGCCTGCACCTGGCGCACCGAGCACTCGCGGCGCACCTTCGTGCCGAAGCTGGACTTCATGACTTCCTGGGGCGGCTTCCACGGCGTGGTCACGCCGATCGCCGTGTTCGTCAAGCGCGACGGCCGGCTGGCCTTGCAGTCCTGGCACCCGGAATCCAGCCTGTCTGAAGTGCGCGAGCGCACGGGGTTCGAATTCGATGCGACGGGCGCCGAGCCGTCCGCGCTGCCCAGCGCAGCCGAGGCGCGCGCCTTGCGCGAGCTGGATCCCGACGGGCAGTTCGAACGCGACGCGGCCGTCGCGCTGCGCTAGGAGACTGCCATGACGATCGCCGATGCCACGCTGGTGGCCGCGTTCGCGCGCCTGTGGAGCCAGCCGCAATGGGCCGGGCGGCCAGCCATCGTGACCGCGGACGGCGCCTTGACGTATGCGGGCCTGCAGCGCGAGGTCGGGCGCATCGCGGGCGGCTTGCGCGCCGCCGGCGTGGCGCGCGGCAGCCAGGTGGCGATCGCGATGGAGCGGTCGCAGGCGCAGGTGCTGGCGATCCTGGGCGTGATGGCGGCGGGCGCCTGCCCGTGTCCCCTGGAGCCGCGCCTGTCGGACGCCGAGACCGCCAGGCGCGTGGCGGCGGTGGGTCTGGGCTGGATGCTGCACGACGCGGCCAACGCGGCCATGGCCCGGGCCAGCGGCCTGGCGCCGCAACACCTGCTGGACGCCGCCGCCGTGGCGCAAGGCCCGCTGGATTGGACGGGCAGCGGCGAGGCCGAGCCCGGCGACGCGGGCCTGCTGCTTTTCACTTCCGGCAGCACCGGCAATCCCAAGGGCGTGCTGTTGAGCCACCGCGGGCTGGCGAACAACGCGCGCGGGGTGCTGGCGCACACCGGCTTGACGCCGGCAGACCGGCTCCTGCACGTGATGCCGTTGCATCACACCAACGCGCTCAACAACCAGATCTTCGCGCCGTTGCTGGCGGGCGCCAGCGTGGCGCTGGCGGGGCGCTTCCGGGCCGAAGACATGCCGGGCTTGCTGCGCGCGTTCCGGCCCACCCTCATCACCGGCGTGCCCACCATGTATGCGCGCATGCTGGAACTGGAGTTCGACCCCGCAAGCCTGGCCGCGTTGCGCTTCGCGCGCTGCGGTTCGGCGCCCATCACCGAAGCGCTGCACCGGCGCATCGAAGCCTTCCTGGGCTGCCCGCTGGTGGTGTCCTACGGCCTCTCGGAGGCCACCTGCACCTCGACCATGAACCCGCCCGCCGCGCGCCGCGTGGGGTCGGTGGGCACGGTGCTGGCCGGCCAGAGCGTGACCTTGCGCCTGCCGGATGGCAGCGAGGCCGCGCCGGGCGGCGAAGGCGAGATCTGCATCGCGGGCGACAGCCTGATGCTGGGCTATGTGGGCGTGGACAGCGCCGACGCGGGCGCGCCGCAGCTGTTGCGCACTGGAGACTTGGGGCGTTTCGACGAGCAGGGCTACCTGAGCATCACCGGCCGCATCAAGGACGTGATCATCCGCGGCGGCGAGAACATATCGCCGGCGCTGATCGAGGGGGTAGTGACGGGCCTGCCGGGCGTGGCCGCCTGCTGCGTGGTGGGCGCGCCCGACGAGGACCTGGGCGAAGTGCCCGTGATCTTCGTGCAGCGCGCGGGCGAGGCCGCGCCGGATGCGCCCGGCATACAGGCCGAGGTGCTGGCGCGCCTGGGCCGCATCTACGTGCCGCGCGAGGTGTTGTGGATCGAGCGCCTGCCCGAGAACGCGGTGGGCAAGGTCGACCGCAAGGCGCTGGCGCGGCAGCTCGCGCCCGCCAGCCTGCGTTCATGAAGCGTAGGGACGCCTCGGGCGTCCCGTTACGCTATTCGACCTTGCCGATCCGGTTGACCGCTGTCTCCAGCGAGGCCGTGTCCTGCTTCCAGTATGCGTCGAACGCGGGCGCGTCCAGGTACTGCACGGGGCTCCCAGTGCCGGCGATGCGCGCCTGGACTTCGGGATTGCTGGCGACGTCCTTGACGGCTTGGCGCAGCTTGTCGATGACGGCCGGCGGCGTGCCGGCCAGGGCGAATACGCCTGACCACTGCACGAAGCTGATGTCGTAGCCCTGCGATTTGAAGGACGGTACGTCCGGCAGGCTGTCGAGCTTGCCGTCGCCCCAATGCGCCAGCGCCTTGACGCGCCCCGCCTGGATCAGCTGCATGACGCTGGACGGCCCGGTGGCCAGGGCATCGACCTGGCCGCCTACCAGCGCCTGCACTGCGGGGCCGGCGCCGGTGAAGGGCACATGCATCATCTTGATGCCGGCCGCGCTCTGCAGCATTTCCATCGGCACGTGCATGGTGCCGTAGATGCCGGAAGAGCCGTAGCTGAACTTGCCGGACTGCTTCTTCGCCGCGTCGACGAATTCCTGCAGCGTCCTGTACGGCGCGTCCGCGCGCACCACCAGCACGGTGGGATCGGCGGTGATGCGCGCAATCGGCACGAACTGGTCCAGCTGATAGGCCGGCTTGCGTTCCAGCAGGCGGTCGGCTGCGGGCAGGATGGAAATCGACGACAGGCTCATCAGCAGCGTATAGCCGTCGGGCTTGGCGCGCCCGGCCTGGCCGATGCCGATGGCGCCGCCCGCGCCGCCCTTGTTTTCGATGACCACGGCCTGGCCCAGCCTGTCGCCCATGGCCTGGGCCAGCGGCCGCGCGATCGTGTCGGCGACGCCGCCGGGCGGGAAGGGCACCACCATGGTCACGGGGCGTTCAGGGTAGCCGGCAGCCAGCGCATTCGCGGCTCCCAGCCATAGCAAGGCGGCCGCGGCCGCCCGGTAGCAACGCAGATTCATGTCTCACTCCTTGTGCTTCCTGCTGCCGAGCCGCCCCTTGTTCATTCCGGGGCTTGTACTCAGACGAAGCGGTTTTCGATATGTCCGATGCCGTCGATTTCCACGCGCACCACGTCGCCGTGCTTGAGGAACCGAGGCGGGTTCAGGCCCTGGCCCACGCCGGCCGGCGTGCCGGTGGCGATGACGTCGCCCGGATACAGCGTGATGCCGCGCGAGCAGGTTTCGATCAGCGTGGGGATGTCGAAGATCAGGTCCTCGGTATTGCCGTCCTGGCGCAGTTCGCCGTTGACCCAGCAGCGCACGCGGGTCTTCTGGCCGTCCAGCTCATCGGCCGTCACCAGCCAGGGGCCCATGGGGCAGAAGGTGTCGAAGGACTTGCCCAGATCCCATTGCTGGTGGCGCATCTGCACGTCGCGCGCGGTGACGTCGTTGACCACCGTGTAGCCGATCACGTGGCTCATGGCCTCGGCGCGGGAAATGTTGCGACCGCCCTTGCCGATGACCACCGCCAGTTCGGCTTCGTAGTCGATCTTGTCGGACACGCCCACGGGCAGTTGCACGTCGGCCCAGGGGCCGACCACGGTCTGCGGCACCTTGGTGAACACGATGGGCCAGGATTCGGGATTGGCGTCGTTGTCCTTGAAAACCGAGTCGCGCAGTTCCTTGGCGTGGGCGTGGTAGTTGCGGCCCACGCAGAACAGGTTGCGCCGCTGCGCCGGCAGCGGCGCTTCATGTTCCACCTGGTCCCAACCGTAGGACGAGCCGATCTTGCCCGGCAGGGCGCGGCCTTCGGCCAGCCACTCCACGGCGGTCAGCGCGCCGGCCGCTGCGAGTTCGCGCGGGAAGTCCAGGGCGGTCACGCTGCCGCCGTCGTCGGAAACCACGCCGATGCGGCGTTCACCGTTGATCCGGAATACTGCAATCTTCATGCTTGCTCCCTGGGCGGTCCGGCCGCCCGTGCTTAATACCAAAAAGTACCAATTGAGTGAGTAATCAGGCCCAATTGCGGAGAAGGATATACCAAGTAAACCAATTTTCCTAACAGGATTAATAGTTTTTTAGGCGTGTATTGGTCTGTTTTGGTATCATCTGGCCGCTAGCCATTCTGGGACGGTCCATGGACAAAGCTTCCGCCTTGCGCGCGGTCATCATTGAAAATCTGCAATCCGGCGCCTGGCCCGCCGGCCATCGCCTGCCCACGGAACGCGCCCTGAGCGAACAATTCGGCATCAGCCGTTCAACGGTGCGCCGCACCCTGGCCGACTTGAAGGTCGAAGGCTTGATTTCGCAGCGCGTGGGTAGCGGCACCTACGCCAATCCGCCCTCGGTCCTGGCGCAGGCCGAAGGGCTGCTGCGCACCGAAGTGCTGTCCACCAGCCCGGCCGAACTGATGGCGGCGCGCTTGGTGCTGGAACCGGCGATTGCGGCCTTGGTGGTGCAGCACGGCAGCCCGGCCGATTTCGCCGCCATGCAGGACGCCTGCGCGCGGGCCGAGGCCGCCGACAGCTTCGAAGCGTTCGAGATCTGGGACGCCAAATTGCACGAATTGATGGCCACGGCCACGCACAATCTCTTCATCGAAAAAGTGTTCGCCCTGATGACGGCGGCGCGCTCGCAGGCGACCTGGGGCGCCTTGAAGCGCAGGAGCCTGACGCCCGAGCGGCGCCAGGCCTATCAGGTCGAGCATCGCGAGATCGTCGATGCGCTGCATGACCGGGACGCCGAACGGGCCATGGAGGCCGTGCGGCGGCATCTGCTGCACGTAAGGGACAACCTGCTGGGCTAGGGGTCGCAGCGTCCGCAGGGCGCAGGGGACTGCGGCGCGGCCGGGTCTTGGCCGCAGCAAGAGCGGCCGGCGCGGGATGCGCGCCTCAGGGTTGCGCGCGCAGCCTGGCCAGTTCGGCGGAAAGCTCGGCCACCAGGGCCTGGGCGCGCGCCAGCGGATCGTGGCCCTCGGGCGAGGGCTCCGCGGGCGTGTCGGGCGTCTGCAGCCGGGGCTGCACGCTTTCATGACCCATGCTGACGTCCACGTCGAACACCAGTTGTTCGGCGCGGTGCCAGGTGGTGAACCATTCCAGGGGGCGGCCATGCTGGTCCATGCCCTGGCCTTGCAGCATCAGCAACGGCGTGCCGGCTTGCGTGCCCAGCAGTGCGGCCAGCGTCTGGTCGGCGGCAACCGCCCGGATCTGATTGCGCCCGGCGCCTGGACGCAGGCCGAAGCGGCGCGTGAGCACGCCATGCAGGGACGCGTCGGCGAGATCTTCGGCGCGCAGGCCCGGTACCGCGTCGGCGGGCAGCCAGGTGCGCACGTAGGCCAGCGGCGCGTCGGCCACATGGCGCAGACGCTCCAGCATCAGCAATTGCGTGGTGCCGAAGAAGGCGGCTACGTCCGCGGGCGGCTCGGCGCGCGCGAACGCGAGCACGCGGGTCTGCAGGGCCACGCCGGACTGCGCGAACTGCTCGTACAGGCCGGTGGAGCGCTGTACCAGCCGGCGGTGTTCCTGGGGCGCGGCCACGCTGGCGGGACGCCCGGTTTCGCGCTGGATCAGGCCTTCGGTGGCCAGGGCCGCCAGCGCCTGGCGCACCACGCTGCGCGCCACGCCGAAGCGTTCGCACAGCGCCGCCTCGCTGGGCAGCACGGCGCCGGCCGCGAGCTTGTTCGTGCGGATGTATCCGCGCAGCAGGGTCGCCACCTGGGCGTGCAGCGGGATATCGCCGGAGCGATCAAGTACGGGCAATGCGTCGTGCGTGGCGGGCGCCATGGGAATCAACCTCCGGTTTGTGCCCGCGCAGTTTCCCACACATGCGTCCAGCCCGGGGCCAGATGCGCGGCGCGCTCGGCGGCCAGGATCAGGCTGTCCTCGCGGGCGATGCCACGGCCGGCAATGTCGAAGGCGGTGCCGTGGTCGACGGACACGCGCACGACGGGCAGGCCCACCGTGATGTTGACGCCGTCGTCGCCGTAGACCGCCTTGAAGGGCGCGTGGCCCTGGTCGTGGTAACAGGCGATCACGAACTTCCACTTGCCGCGCACGGCTTGCGGGAACAGCGCGTCGGCCGGAATCGGGCCTGCGGCCAGGATGCCGGCGGCATTGGCTTCGGCCACCGCGGGCGCCAGGATGTCGGCGTCTTCGGTGCCGAAGATGCCGTTTTCGCCGGCATGCGGATTCAGGCCCGAGACTGCCACCGGCTGGTCGCCGCGGCCCAGCGCCTTGGCGAACGAGCCGGCCAGGCGCAGCACTGCGCGCATGCGCGCAGGGGTCAGGTCTTCGATGGCCTGGCGCAGCGACACGTGAGTGGTGGCGTGGAAAATGTAGAGGTCGCCGGCCGACAGCACCAGCGAGAAGGTCTTGACGCCGAACTCGTGCGCCAGCAGTTCGGTGTGGCCGGGCCACTTGTGGCCGGCGGCGTGCATGGCGGCCTTGTTCAGCGGGGCGGTGACGATGCCGTCGACCTCGCCGGCGCGCGCCAGGGCGCAGGCCGTGGTGACAAAGCGCACCGAGCCGTCGCCCGCGTCCGCGCTGATCTCGCCCAGCTTTACATGGGCCAGCGACGGGCCGGCCTGCAGCACTTCGATCGTGCCGGGCGTGTTGGCGCAGTCGGCCGCGCGGTCCAGCTTGCGCACGATGGCGGGGTCGCCGCCCAGGCCGCGCACGGCGTTGGCCATCACGTCGACGTCGCCGACCACGAGCAGGCGGGCCTTCTGGCGCAGTTCGTCATGGCCCATCAGCATCTTGGCCGTGATTTCCGGCCCGATGCCCGCCACGTCGCCCAGGGTTACGGCCAGCAGGGGCAGTTTGCCCGGTTGGGGTTGTGTCATCGCTTGAATCTCCTGTCGCGGATCGCGCGCACCGCGCGAACCAGTACATCTTCGGTGCCAAAGCCGCCGGCCTTGGTCACCACGGGCAGGCCGGCGGCCGTGCCTCCGGTCAGCGTGCCCAAAGGCACGCCGCCCATCACTTCATCCACCAGCGCGATGCCGCGGGCGCCCAGCGCCACCAGCACGCTGCGCGCGCCGTCGCCGCCGGTGGCGACCACGCCGGCCGCGTTCGCGCTGGCGATCAATTGTGCGGCCAGGCCGCCCAGGCGTTCGGCGACGGTCTCGGAATCCAGGCCGTCCAACTGGCCTTCGGGCGCCAGCAGCAGCACCGTGCCGGCTTGCGCGGGCGACTGGGCATGCGCCTGCAGCAGCGGCTGGCTCCAGGCCTGCCATGCTGCGTCGTCGGCCAATTGGGCCAGCGAGGGCGTCCAGGTGTCGGCGCCCGAGGCTTGCAGAGCCGCGGCTTGCGCGCGTGCCGCGCTGTGCTGCGAGGTCACCACCACCACGACCGGCGCGGTCTGGTCGGCGCCGGCCCAAACGCGGGCCAGCGGTACGGCAAGGCCGCCCGCGCCCACGGGCAGGGCGTGCACGCCCAGCAAGCCGATGGCGCGCGCCAGGCGTTCCAGGTCGGCTTCGGTGGCGGCGTCAACCACCACGGTGTTGCCGGCCGCGCGGATGCGCGCCGCCAGCGTTTGCGGCGTGTCGCCTGCCTGCGCCGCCACATGGGCGCAGCCCAGAAGGGTGGGGATATGGCTTTCGGTCACGGGGGTGACCGGATCGGTGGCCGCCGAGGTCTCGGTGACCGGCTTGCCATTGACGTAGAGCACGCCTTGTTCGACGGTGCGGCCGGTGGCCGGGAAAGCCGGGCATATCACCGCAATGGTGTCCGGACCCCAGGCCTCGCGCGCCGCATCGATCTCGGCCTTGAAGGCGCCACGCAAGGTGGAATCCACCTTCTTGTACAGGCGTGTGACGCCGGCCGCGCGCAGGCGGCGCACGTTGTGCCAGACGACTTCGGCCGCGTCGGCGGTCGACAGGGGGCGGCTGTTGGTGGTGACCGCCAGCACTTCCACGCCGGCGGCGCCAGGACCGGACAGCGCCTCGTCGGCGCCGCCGATGGACAGATGGGTGTTCCAGCCGGCGCGCACGAACTGCACCGCCGTGTCGCCGGACCCGGTCAGGTCATCGGCGACGATGGCGATGGCGGGATTCAAAGCGCCTCTCCGCGCGCTTCACGCAGGGCGGGCGCGACCGTGGGGTCGGCGTCCTCGGATTTGAGTTCGCCGGCGCGCTTGAGGAAGTACGAGGCCAGCATCGGCGCCAGGATCGAACTGATCAGCACGCAGGCGGCGACCTGCGCGGTGGCGGTCGACACGTACTGCTGGAAGTTGGGGTCTGCGGCCGCCACCACGGCCGGGGTCGCGATGGCGTTGCCGGCGGTGGTGCCGGCTGCGAAGCCCAGGCCGCTCTTGCCGCCGCGGCGCAGGATGTAGCGATAGCCCAGGTAGACCAGGCCGCCGGTGATGGGGCTGATGATCAGGCCCAGGATCAGGCCGCTGACGCCGCCGGAAACCACGGCGCCCAGGTTGATGCCGGTGCCCAGCGCGAAGGCGAAGAACGGGATGACGATGTTGGGCACGGGCTTGAGCACGTCGCGCCACTTGGGGTCCAGGTTGCCGACCACCACGCCCAGCAGGAACGGCACCAGCGCCGCCACCAGGGCGATCATGGGGATGTCGGCCAGGCCCGAGGCGCCCAGGAACAGCAGGCTGAAGAAGGGGCCGTCGTTGACCGCGCTGGCCACATAGGCGCCGCGGTCGCGGGCATCTCCGTACTGGCCGGTATAGGCCAGCCACAAGCCGCCGTTGCTGTTGTCGAAGGCGGCCAGCAGCGCCAGGATGGAGACGCCCAGCACGCCGTCCAGGCCGACGTAGCTGCCCAGGATGATGATGAGGGTGGCGGGCACCAGCGTCTTCATCAGCAGGATGGTGCCGGCGGTGGCCAGGATGGGGCCGCCGGTGCGCGCATTGACCTGGGTGCCGGTGGCGAAGATCAGCAGCGCGATCAGGGGCAGGGCGCTGTTCTTGAACAGTGCCGTGGTGAACCCGCCGATCGCCAGGGCGTCGGGAGCGAAGGTGCCGATCAGGGAACCCAGGATCAGCGGCACCAGCATCAATCCACCGGGGATTTTCTGCATCGTGCCAAAAAAGGGCGAGCGGGAAGTTTCGGTCGACACTATCGGAGTCTCCAGGACGGTTTTTCTGGGTTGCAGACGTTCGAGCGCGCGTCTGTCAGACGGTTGAACAGGGATGAAAAACCGTAGTGTACACCTGTACGTACAGCATGTACGTACAGGTTCCCAGGCCCGGAGGCAGTTCCGATTTTAGAAGCGGTAGGCGCCGCTCAGCATGACGGTGCGGCGCGCGCCGTAGAAGCAGTCGCCGCGATCCAGGCAGACCACCTCATAAGTGCGGTCCGCGATGTTGTTCACGTTCAGCGCATAGCGCCAGGGACCATTGTCGTAGCTGAGCATGGCGTCGAACAGCGTGACCGCCGGGGTTTCCGGGGCGCCACCGTCGCGGAACGCCGACAGGTAGCGCACGCCCGCGCCCACCGCGAAGCCGGGCTGGCCGGCCAGCGCGAAGCGGTACTTGCCCCACATGGAGGCGATGTGCTTGGGCTGGGCCTCAAGCTGCGGGTCCAGGTCGGTGTAGATATAGTTGGCGATCACGTCCAGTTCCTTGGTGACGCGGCCGCGCAGTTCCAGTTCCACGCCGCGGGTACGGGTCTTGCCGGCCTGGATCTGGTTGTTGGGATTGTCCGGGTCGTTGGTCTGGCGATTCTTCTCGCGCAGGTCATAGGCGGCCGCGGTGAATTCGATGTCGGCGTCCTTCGGCATGTACTTGATGCCAGCCTCCACCTGTTTGCCGCGCATGGGCTTCCAGCGCTGGTTGTAGAAGTCGGCGCCGGCGATGGGCGTGAACGATTCGCTGTAGCTGAGGTAGGGCGACCAGCCGTTGTCAGCGGCATACATGAGGCCGAAACGCTTGGTGGTGGCCATGTCGGTTTCCCGGTCCTGGCCTTCGGTGGTGCTGTCGGCGCGGTCGCGGCGGATGCCGGCCAGGAAGATCCAGTTCTTGTCGAATTTGATCTGGTCCTGCGCGTAGAAGCCGATCTGCTGCTGATTGATCTTGGGGTTGTCCGACAGTTCGTACTCGGGCACGTTGCCGTACACGGGGTGGTACAGATTCAGCGGCGAGCCCGCGCCGCTGGCCGTCTGGCTGGTCTCGCGGTAGCGCGAATAATCCATGCCGAAGATCACCGTGTGCTCCGTGCGGCCCCAGTTCAGCTTGCCTTCCACGTTCTGGTCCGCCAGCAACGTGCGCATGCGCGGCTTGTTGACATAGAAAATGCGGTCGACGGTGGTCTGTTCCGGATCGATGTAGGAATCGCCGCGGCGCGCGCCGTAGACGTTGGGATAGAGCGTCTTGTAGTCGACGCTGCTGACCGTATTGCGGAAGTTCTGCCGCACCTTCCAGGTGTCGTTGAACTGATGCTCGAACAGCCAGCCGACGCTGAACTGCTCCGTGTCGTAGGCGTCGAAGCCCGGTTCGCTGGCGAAGCGACGGGTCGGGATGCGGCCGTTGGGATTTTCCTGCACCGAGCCGCTCCACGGCAGGAAGGATTGCGTGGTGCCGGCGCGATCCTTCTGCCAGGTGGCCTGCAATGTCAGCGAGGTGGCTGCGCTGGGGCGCCAGGTCAGGGACGGCGCCAGCATCAGGCGGTCGTCCGGCGCGTATTGGACCTGGGTATCGCTGTCGCGTCCCACGGCGATCACGCGGTACAGCCATTGGCCATCCTCGCTGGCCGGACCCGTTAGGTCGGCCTGGATTTCGCGGCGGTTGTGGTTGCCCAGCACCACGCCGATCTCGCGCTGCGTTTCCTCCAGAGGGCGCTTGCTGACCAGGTTGACGATGCCGCCCGTGCTGCCCTGTCCGTACAGCATCGAGGCGGGGCCGCGCAGCACTTCCACGCGCTCCATCGCATAGACCTCGGTGCGCGGGTTGTTGAAGCTGAAGTACTGGCGCAGGCCGTCCAGGTACTGCACCGGCTCCACGCCGCGGACGCGCACGTAGTCGGCGCGGTTGTCCACGCCATACGCGTTGGGGCGCACGCCGGCCGCGTAGTTCATGGTGTCCTGGATGTTCTGCGCGCCCTGGTCCACGATCTGTTCACGCGGGATCACGGTGATGGCCTGCGGCGTTTCGGACAAGGGCGTGTCGGTCTTGGTCGCGGTGGCGCTGCGCGTGGCGACGTAGCCTTCTACCGGACTGGTCGCGGTTTCGCCGGTGCCGGTGACCTGCACGGCGGGCAGGATGGTGGCGGGTTCGCCGGATGCGGCGGGCTGGGCCTGCGCTGCGGCGCCCATGCAGGCGGCAAGCGCGGCGGCAGCAGGCAACAGGACCAGCGGCCGCGCGCGCCGGGCGGCGGGATCAGGGTGGCGTTTCAATGGATTTCCCCTTCGGCCTGAGTTCGGCCGATTTTGGATGCAAATGACAACGATAACTATTATTAATTTAATAGATCAAGGATGTCAGAAAATCCGCGGTCCGCAGATGTAAAAAAGCCGTGCAAAGCTTGCCGGGCGGTAAGGTGGACGACGAAAAACGCCGTCCTATCAGTAGCTTGGCGAGGTCTGGGAAAGGCGCGAGGGAGCCGCTCGCCTGTTGGAGAGGCGCGACAGAACGGCTCAGGCGTGGCGCGGCCGGCGGGTGCCGCCGTCGCGCCGGCTGGCTTTTTCCGAGACGATATTGCCCTCGGCCATGCGACGGCCGCGCTGTTCGATGCGGCCCAGAAGGTCGCGCAGCAAGGCGACCTCGTCGGCGCTCAGGTCCTGCACCAGCAGGTCGTTCAGGTGCGAGACTTCGGGCAGCAAGGCGTCGTACAGGGTGCTGCCTTCGGCCGTGGCTTCCACACGCACCACGCGGCGGTCGGCGCTGTCGTGCAGGCGGCGCAGCCAGCCTTTTTCGCATAGCGCGCCCAGGGTGCGCGAGGTGCGCGCCAGATCCAGTTTTGCAGCGGCCGCCAGTTCAGCCGAACTCATGATGCCGCCCTCGACGGCACAGGCCAGCACCCGCCATTCGCGCCGCGTGATGCCGAAGCGTCCTTCGCACAGGCGCAGGAATACGGGATTCGATTGCGACCATGCCTGGTATAGCCGGTACATCAGCATGTCCGAAAGCTGGCGCTGCCCGGACGCGGAATCGGTCGGCATGGCGTCTCCTCCTGGTGGTGTTGCAGTTCGCGCTGCATATCGTTATGGGAAGTCCTGGATTAGATCAACAAATACGGGCGTTGCTAAAGTCAATTTTCCTATTTGAGTATCGGCCAGGCAGTGACAACCATAATCGACAGCGGGCCGCTGTCTCCAGGAGTTGACCATGCGTAAATGGATATCGGGCGCTGCCGCGGCGGCAATACTTGCGGGGGCCGCACCGTTGGCCGGCGCGCAGCAGGCCCCGCTGGACGGGACGCTGACGGTGGTGGTGGGTTATCCGCCAGGCGGCAGTTCGGACCGCATTGCGCGGCTGGTCGCGGACCGGCTCAAGGATCGGGTAGGCGTGCCCGTGGTGGTCGAGAACAAGACGGGGGCGGGCGGCCGCATCGCGGCGCAGGCGCTGCACACGGCGCCGGCCGGCCAGAACGTGCTGATGCTCGCGAACCCGGCCGTGATGGTGGTGGCGCCGCTGGTCTATGCCCAACCGGGCTACGACGCGCAGCGCGACTTCAAGCCCGTGTCGCTGGTCAGCAGCTACAAATTTGCGTTGGCGGTGGCGGCGAATTCGCCAATCCAGGACCTGGCTGGCCTGCGGCAGTGGCTGAAGGCGAACCCCAAGCAGTTCGCCGTCGGCGTGCCGGCCACCGGCAGCCTGCCGCACTTCTTTGCGCTGATGCTGGGACGCGAACTGGGCCAGGAGCCGGAAGTGGTCGGATACCGCGGATCGGCGCCGCTGATTTCCGAATTGATAGGCGGCATCCTGCCGCAGGGCATAGACACGCTGGACACCTTGCTGCCGCAGCACCGCGCCGGCAAGATCCGCATCCTCGCCGTGTCCGGCGAGGCGCGCGATGCCGAACTCAAGGACGTGCCCACCTTCAAGGAAAGCGGGGTGAACCTTGCGGCAAACGGCTGGAATGCCTTCTTCGCACCGGCAGCGATGCCGCAGGCCAAGGCGGACAGGCTGGGCGCGGACATCGCGGCGGTGTTGCGTGAGCCCGCCATGCAGGAGGCCGTGCGCGCAGCCTACCTGGAGCCGGTATCGCTGGATGCGCGCGGCACAGCCGACGCCTTGACTGCGTACCGCGAGCAGTGGGAGCCCGTGGTGCGTGCATCCGGCTTCACGGCCACGCAATAGGAGGACGACGATGAGCGATGTGCAGAACGTGCTGTTCATCATGGCCGACCAACTGCGGGCCGACCACCTGAGCTGTTATGGCCATCCTTATCTGCAGACGCCCAGCCTGGATGCGCTGGCCGCGCGCGGGGTGCGCTTTGACCGCGCCTTCGTGAACTCGGGCGTGTGCGGGCCTTCGCGCATGAGCTACTACACCGGCCGCTATCCCTCGCGCCACGGTGCCACCTGGAACCGCGTGCCGTTGTCGGTCAACGAGATCACGCTGGGCGAATACCTGGCGGGGCAGGGCCGCGAACTGGCTCTGGCCGGCAAGACTCACATCATCCCCGACAAGGCCGGCATGGAGCGGCTGTCGATCGATGGTTCCTCGGAGCTGGGCGCGCTGCTTGGCCGCGGCGGTTTCACCGAACTGGACCGCTACGACGGCCACCACACGCCGGGCGACGAAAGCGGCTATCCCGCCTTTCTGCGGCGCCACGGCTACGACAGCGCGGACCCCTGGACCGATTACGTGATCGCCGCGGTCGACGCCGCGGGACGGGTGGTCAGCGGGTGGAACATGCGCAATGCACACCTGCCGGCGCGCGTGGCCGAGCCGCATTCCGAGACCGCCTACATGACGGACCAGGCGCTGGACTTCATGAAACGGCGCGGAAGCCAGCCCTGGGTGCTGCACCTGAGCTACGTGAAACCGCATTGGCCCTACATGGCGCCGGATCCCTACCACAAGCGCTACACCCCGGACCAATGCCTGCCAGTGCGGCGCAACCATGAAGAACTGGAGAACGCGCATCCGGTGGTCGCGGCCTACCGGCAGCAGGAAGAGAGCGTCAGCTTTTCGACCGACGAATGCGTGCGCGTGGTGCGTCCCGCCTACCAGGGCCTGATCCGGCAGCTGGACGACCATCTGGGCCGGCTGTTCGACTACATGGAAGGCGCGGGCCTGATGAAGAACACGCTCATCGTGTTCACCGCGGACCATGGCGATTTTCTCGGCGACCATTGGCTGGGCGAAAAGGAGTTGTTCTACGACACCGTGCAGCGCGTGCCCTTCATTGTCATGGACCCGTCGGCTGCGGCCGACGCCACGCGCGGCCGCGCGTTGGACGACATGGTGGAAAGCGTGGACCTGGTGCCCACGGTGCTGCGCGCGCTGGGCAAGCCCGGACCCGGCCATCGGCTGGAAGGCCGCGAATTGCAGGCCTTGCTGCACGGCCGCGATGGCGCGACTCCTTGGCGCGATTGCGTGTATTCGGAGCTGGACTACAGCTTCCGCCAGGCCCGCCTGTTGTGCGGCAAGACGCCGCAGAACGCCCGCGCCTGGTCGGTGCGCACGGACCGCTGGCGCTACGTGTACTGGCTGGACGAGCGTGAACAACTTTTCGACCTGCATGCCGATCCGGACGAGTTCCAGGACCTGGGCGCGAGCAGCGCGCATGCGCAAACGCGCCTGGAGCTGCGCCAGCGGCTGCTGGAATGGATGCTGCGCGGCAAGCGCCGTACCACCATCAGCGACGAGGCCGTGGAAAAGGCGACCAACGCCCACAAGCGGGCCGGAGTGTTTTTCGGGCAGTGGTAGGCCGGGCTGGCCCCCGCCGCCGGCCCGCGTTCGGCGCGAGCCGGCGGCTGTCCAGTCTTAACCCGGCTGCCGGACTTGCGCCTGCACGGCTTCCTGCGCCGCCGGTTTCAGTTCGCGGCGCAGGATCTTGCCGACGTTGGTGCGGGGCAGGTCATCGCGGAACTCGATGTAGCGGGGCACCTTGTAGCCCGTCAGCTGCTTGCGGCAATGCGCGATCAGGGTCTCGGCGTCCAACGCCGGATCCTTGCGGATCACATACAGCTTCACGGCTTCGCCTGAGCGCTCGTCGGGCACGCCCACCGCCGCCACTTCGCGCACGCCGGGATGCAGCGCGGCCACGTCCTCGACCTCGTTGGGATAGACGTTGAAGCCGGACACCAGGATCATGTCCTTCTTGCGGTCCACCAGGAACACATAGCCCTTTTCGTCCACGTAACCCACGTCGCCGGTACGCAGGAACCCGTCGGCATACAGGACCAGCGCGGTTTCGTCGGGCCGTTGCCAGTAGCCCTGTGTGACCTGGGGTCCGCGCACGCAGATTTCGCCGGTCTCGCCCACGCCCAGTTCTTGGCCCGCATCGTCGCGGATGGAAATGTCGGTGGATGGCACGGGCAGGCCGATGGAACCGGTGAACTCCTGCACGTCCAGCGGATTGATCGTGACCGCGGGCGAGGTCTCGGTCAGGCCATAGGCCTGCGCCAGCGAGCGGCCGGTGACGGCGCGCCAGCGGTCGGCCACCGAGCGCTGCACCGCCATGCCGCCGCCCATCGTCAGGCGCAGCCGCGAGAAATCCAGGCGCGCGAAATCCGGGTTGTTGAGCAGGGCGTTGAACAGCGTGTTCACGCCCGTGAAGGCCGAGAACGGCACCTTGCGCATTTCCTTGACCAGCCCGGGAATGTCGCGCGGGTTGATGATGAGCAAGTTGCTGGCGCCCATCTTCATGAAGGTCAGGCAGTTCGCGGTCAGCGCGAAGATGTGATACAGCGGCAAGGCGGTCACGATGCACTCCTCGCCTTCGGTCACCAGCGGCCGGACCCAGGCATAGGCCTGGCTCAGATTGGCTACCAGATTGCCGTGGGTGAGCATGGCCGCCTTGGCCACGCCGGTGGTGCCGCCGGTGTATTGCAGGCAGGCCAGGTCGCGCTGGTCCAGTTCCACTTCCGTGAAGGGCGCGGCGGCGCCGGCGCGCAGCGCATCGCCCAGCCGGATGGCGCCGGGCAGCGACCACGCGGGCACCATGCGCTTGACGCGGCGGACCACGAAGTCCACCAGGCGTCCCTTGAGCGGTCCCAGCAGCTCGCCGATGGACGTCACCACCACGCGTTCTATCGCGGTGCCGTCCAGGGCCTTCTGCACGGTAGCGGCAAAGTTGTCGGCGACCACGATGACGCGGGCGCCCGAATCGGCCAATTGGTGCTGCAGCTCATGCGGGGTATAGAGCGGGTTGCAGTTGACCACCACGCAGCCGGCGCGCAATGCGCCGAACAGGCATACGGGGTATTGCAGCAGGTTGGGCATCATGAGCGCGACACGGTCGCCGCGGCCCAGGCCGTTGGCGTGCAGCCAGGCCGCGAAGTCGCGCGTCAGCCGGTCGAGCTCGGCGTAGCTGAGGGACTTGCCCATGCTGATGTACGAGGTCTTGTCGGCGTAGCGCCGGCAACTTTCGCGCACGACCGACACCAGCGTCGTCACGCCGTCCATTTCGATGTCCGCAGGCACGCCCGCGGGGTAGCTTTTCTGCCAGATTCGTTCCATATGCCGGATTTCCGTGTGTGGCCTGTACAGCAAGAGAGCCTTTGGGCCCTAGCCGCCCAGCAGGGCTTTTTTCAGGGAGGCTTGCGCGGGCTTGTCGCCCAGCCAGACCCTCAGCAGGGCGCGCGCGAACGCGGGGCTGTCGATGCGGCCTTGCGGCTTGCCGTTATCGGAGACCGCGACGCCGCGGGCGTCGAAATCCAGGTCGACCACGTCGCCTTCGCGCACCGCGCCGATTTCCGCCATCAGGGCGGACAGGCGGGCGGCCGGCGCCTTCAGCCCGGCCAGCTCTTGCGCTGATGTATTGTCGCGCAATCCGTCCTGCAGGGCTTCGTCCAGGCTTTTGCTGTCGACGTCGCGCAGCAGCAAGAGGCGCATGCGGCGCGGCTCGTCGCTGTTGACCAGCGCAGCCGCATCGCCGCTTTTCGCGGTGGCGTACAGCGCCGCCACGTAGACCTTGACGACGAACTTGGTGCGCACGCCGGCGCCGTTCAGCACCAGCGCGCGGCCGCCTTCCGACAGGCTGTCCGGAACGCGCAGGCCGGCGACTTCGACGTCGGCGGCCTGTGCGGGGGCGCCGGCCAGGCAGGCGGCAAGCATGAGGCTCAGGGCGGCGATTCGCCCTCCGGGGATGCGACGCATGATTCTCCTCCAGTGTTCTTCTGCTTGTAGAACTTCTTGTCTGCGATATAGATCGTGCGTTCCACGACGGCGTAGACCACGCCGTCGCGGTCCTTGAGTTCCACCGTATAGGTCCGGGTGGTTTCATGGTCGCGCGCGAGGATTGCGCGGATTTCCGCGATTTCGTCGGGCGGGAGCCGGAAGTCCACATACAGCGTGGCGTACGCCGGCTTGCGGAAGCGTATGGTGGCCGCCTTGTCCCACACGATGTGGTCCGCGCCCAGCGCGGACATCAGCATCGTGGGGTGGGCGCCGTCGGTCACCGCGAACAGCGAACCGCCGTACATCGAGCCGACGATATTGCGGGTGCGCCGCAGCAGCGGCAGCTTGATGCGGATGTGATGGAAATCCGCGGATACATGCACCACTTTGCCGCCGGTGGCGCGGAACGCGGGATGCAGGTTGAAGCCCACCCGCATCAGGCGCGCCCGCCAGGTCGGCGACAGGTTCTTGAACCAATAGGGCTTCATGTTCCGCGCCGCTCCGCCTACATCGCCTCGAACAGGCCGGCCGCGCCCATGCCGGTGCCGATGCACATAGTCACCAGGCCGTACTTGCCGCCGGTGCGGCGCAGGCCGTGGGTCAGGGTGGCCGTGCGGATCGCGCCCGTGGCGCCCAACGGGTGGCCTAGCGCGATTGCCCCGCCCAGCGGATTCACCTTGGCCGGATCCAGCTTCAGCTCGCGGATCACCGCCAGCGATTGGGCGGCGAAGGCCTCGTTCAGTTCGATCCAGTCCAGCGCGTCCTGGCCGATGCCGGCGCGTTGCAGCACCTTGGGGATCGCGGCGACCGGGCCGATGCCCATGACTTCGGGCGGTACGCCGGCCACGGCGAAGCCGGCAAAGCGCGCCAGCGGGCTCAGATTGAATTCGCGCAGGATGCGGTCGGACACCAGGATCACGGCGGCGGCGCCGTCGGACATCTGCGAGCTGTTGCCGGCGGTGACGCTGCCGCGCGCGGCGAACACCGGCTTCAAGCGGGCCAGCGCCTCGGCGCTGCTGTCCGGGCGGGGACCTTCGTCCGTCTCGACCAGGCGGCGCGCGACGCGCACCGTGCCGCTGGCGTCGCCGGGCTGGCGCGACACCGTTTCATAAGGCGTGATCTCGGCGCGGAAGTGGCCGGCGGCGATGGCCGCGCAGGCCTTCTGGTGCGAGGCCAGGGCGAAGGCGTCCTGGTCCTCGCGCGAGACCTTCCAGCGTTCGGCGACCTTCTCGCCGGTCAGGCCCATGCCGAAGGCCATGCCGATGTTTTCCTGGTGTTCGAAGATGGCGGGGTTCATCGACACCTTGTTGCCCATGATCTGCGGCATGGCGCTCATGGATTCGGTGCCTGCGCCGATCATGATGTCGGCCTCGCCGGTGCGGATGCGCGCCGCGGCATCGGCCACCGCCTGCAGGCCTGATGCGCAGAAGCGGTTCACGGTGACGCCGGCCACGCTTTGCGGCAGGCCGGCGAGCAACAGGCCGATGCGGGCCACGTTCATGCCTTGTTCGGCTTCCGGCATGGCGCAGCCGGCAATGACGTCATCGATGCGCGCGGCATCCAGGCCCGGGACCTGCGCCAGCGCGCCATTGAGCGCGGCGGCCAGCATGTCGTCGGGACGGGTGGTGATGTAGGCGCCGTTGCGCTTGCCCACCGGCAGGCGCGTGGCGGCGACGATGTAGGCGTCTTGAATCTGCTTGCTCATGTCAGTTCCTCAGGGGCTTGCCGGTGTCGAGAGTGTGGCGGATGCGGGCCTGGGTTTCAGGCGTGCGCAGCAGCGCCACGAATTCCTTGCGCTCCACGGCCAGCAGCCATTCCTCGTCCACCTTGGCGCCGGTGTCGACCTCGCCGCCGCACAGGGCCACGGCGGCGCTGCGCGCCACGCGGTAGTCGTGCGCGCTGATCATGCCGCCTTCGCGCATGTTGACCAGCACCATTTCAAAGTTGGCGATGCCATTGCGGCCCGCGACCGGAATGTCGCGCAAGCGGGGCGGCGGCGTGTAGCCGGCCTCGGCCGCGGCGCGGGCCTGGCCGATGGCGACGTACAGCAGCTCGTCCGGATGGAACACGACGATGTCATGCTCGCGGGCGAAGCCCGTGGTGATGGCTTCCAGCGCGCTCTTGGCGACCTGCGCCGTGGCGATGGTCTGGAATACCGGTTGCAGATAGGGGAAGACCTCGCCCGGCGTGGCTGTCTTGGCGGCCAGCGCCGCGGCGCGGCCGGCGAATTCCTTGCTGCCGCCGCCGGCCGGAATCAGCCCGACGCCGGCCTCGACCAGCCCGATATAGCTTTCCAGCGCCAGCACCCGGTGCGAGGCGTGCATCAGGAATTCGCAGCCGCCGCCCAACGCCATGCCCTGCACGGCCGCCACGGTGGGAATCTGCGCGTACTTGAACGACTGCGAGGCGCGCTGGAACTTTTCAACCGTGGCCTCCAGCATGTCCCATAGCCCGGCGGCGCAGGCCTCGGCGACCTGCTGCAGGTTGGCGCCCACGGCGAAGGGCGCGTCATGCCAGATGACCAGCCCGTCGTATTCGCGTTCGGCGCGCGCCACCGCCTGCAGGATGCCGTCGAGCACTTCCGCGCCCAGGGTGTGGTTCTTGGAGGTGACCGAGAGGATGGCCACGCCGGCGTCGACCCGCGGCAGGTTCCACAGGCGCACGCCTTCGTTTTCCCAGATCGTGACGCCGCGCTCGCTGGCGCCTTCGCCGTACACACGCTCGGGGAACAACTGGCGGCGGTACACCGGCAGCGTCGAGCGCGGGCTCAGCTGGCCGGTACGCGCGGAGTAGGAGCCTTCGGGCGCATGCACGCCGTTGCGGCCGGGTTCCAGCGCCCAGGCTGGCAGCGGCGCGTCGCTCATGGCCTGGCCGGCGGCGATGTCCTCGGCCACCGCGGCGGCTATGGCCTGCCAGCCGGCGGCCTGCCAGGTTTCGAACGGACCTTGGGCCCAGCCGAAGCCCCAGCGCATGGCCAGGTCCAGGTCGCGCGCATTGTCGGCCACGTGTTCGAGTTGCACGGCGCTGTAGTGGAAGATGTCGCGGAACAGGCTCCAGAGGAACTGGGCCTGGGGATGGCTGCTTGCGCGCAGCGCGGCGAAGCGCTTGCCCGGGTCGCGTTCCTTGAGCAGGGCGGCGACTTCGTCGGCCAGCTTGCCGGCGCTGGGCACATAGTCCTGCGCCTTCAGGTCCAGCACCTGGATTTCGCGGCCCTGCTTGCGGTAGACGCCGGCGCCGGTCTTTTGCCCCAGTGCGCCCTTGGCGATCAGTGCGGAGAGCCACTCGGGCAGCTTGAAATAGCGGTGCCAGGGGTCGTCCGGCAGGTTCTTTTCCATGGTGCCGACCACGTGGGCCAGCGTGTCCAGGCCGACCACGTCGGCGGTGCGGTAGGTGGCGCTCTTGGGGCGGCCGATCTTCGGGCCGGTCAGGGCGTCGACCTCATCGAAGGCCAGCCCAAGGCGGGCCGTATGGTGGATGGCCGCCAGGATCGAGAACACGCCGATGCGGTTGGCAACGAAGTTGGGTGTGTCCAGCGCGCGGATCACGCCCTTGCCCAGGGTCGAGGTCAGCCAGGTTTCGAGCTGATCCAGCACGGCGGGCTGGGTGTGCGAAGTGGCGATGATTTCCACCAGCCGCATGTAGCGGGGCGGATTGAAGAAGTGGATGCCGCAGAAGCGGTCGCGCAGGCCCGCGGGCAGGGCGTTGGCCAGCGCGTCGATCGACAGGCCCGATGTATTGGAGGCGATGATGGCGCCCGGGGCCACGTGCGGCGCGATGCGCTCGTACAGCGCGGTCTTCCAGTCCATGCGCTCGGCGATGGCCTCGATGACCAGGTCGCAGCCGCGCAGGCGTTCGAGGTCGTCGTCGTAGTTGGCGGGCGTGATGTACGCCAGGCGCGCCGCGCCGGCCAGGGGCGCGGGCTCCAGCTTCTTCAAGCCGGCGATCGCTTTCTTGACCGTGCCGTTGCGGTCGCCTTCGGGGGCGGCCAGGTCGAACAGCGTGACGGGCACGCCGGCATTGGCCAGATGGGCGGCGATCTGCGCACCCATGACGCCGGCCCCCAGGACGGCGACGTGTTTGACGACGAACTTGCTCAAGGCAGTCTCCTGAAAAAAACGAATGGCGGGCCGGACCGGGCCGGACCGCCATCCGGGGCGGGTTAGAAGCGGGACGACAGCTGTATGCCCAGGATGTGGGCATTGCTGTCATAGGTGCCCGCCACGCGGCCCTTGGTCAGCTGGTTGCCGGACGTGGTGTCGATGTCCGTCTTGCGCAGGTAGAGATAGGTATAGCCCACGTCCAGCGTGGTGTCCTTGGTGGCCTGCCACTGAATACCGGTCGAAAGCCAGTAGCGGTCGTTGTCCGGCAGCGAGGTCGGACGGTCGGCTTCCTTGTACACGGGCGATTGGTCGAAGGCGACGCCGACCTTCCACTTCCAGTTGGGCGCGAACTTGTAGTTGGCGCCCAGCGCGACGCGCCAGCTGTCGCGGAAGTTCAGCGGCAGGTCGTCGTCGCGCGCACCCGGCCCCGAGTTGCGGATCTTCAGATTGGGAATGCTGCTCCAGCCGGTCCACGAGACGTCGCCCAGCAGTTCCCAGCGTTCGTTCAGCTGGTGCGCCGCGCTCAGGATCAGGGTGTCGGGCAGGGACACGGTGGCCTTGGCGTCGAACGACACCGAGTTGCCGCGCGGATAGATGCTGGTGATGTCGGTGTCGCCCTTCGCGGTGTGCTTGATCTTCGAGCGGTAGGACAGGCCGATGCGGGTGTCTTCGGTGGGTTGCAGCATGAAGCCCACGTTCCAGCCCCAGGCATCGCCCTTGAGATTCAGGTCGGCGTCGCCGGTCGTGCCCAGCGGCATGCCGGGAACCGGCAGCACGGTCTTCTTCTTGTAATTGGCGTCGATGTGCTGCCAGTTCACGCCAAAACCCATGGAGAACTTTTCGTTGACCTTGTAGGCGATCGAGGGGTTGACGTTGATCGTCTTGATCTCGAACTTGTTGGAGTGGTACTGGCCCACCCAGCCGTCGTCGTACTCGGTCATGAGCCCGAACGGGGCGCCCACGCCCAGGCCGATGAACCATTGCTCGTTCAACTGCCAGGAGGCGTACATATTGGGCACCACGCCGAGGTTGCCCGCGTCGCCGCCGTTGCCGCCGGTCGGGCGCGATCCGCCCAGTCCGGTGCCCGGCAGGCCGGGAATGCTGGGGTTGCGGCTGTCGCCGTTGTCTGAAAACTTGAATGACGGCTTGATCAGGTTGACGCCGCCGGACACATTGAAGCCGGGCAGGTAGGTCATGCCGGCCGGGTTGTAATAGATGATGCTGGCGTTCTCCGGATTCGCCGCAGAGCCTGCATAGGCGTTGCCCAGGCCGCTGGCGTTCTGCTCCAGGAGCTGAAAGCCGGCCGAGTGCGTTGCCGTGGATGCGCCCAGGCCGACCACGAGGGCCGACAAGGTGCTCAGGGACAATGAACGTCTGCTCATGGTACTGCCTCCTCGTGATGGATGATGTCTCTATTGCACTGCCGGTCTTGTCGTTCCGGTTTAGGTTGTACAGGTCCTAATCGGCCTCAGCCGGTCTTATACTCCGCACCGCGTTGCTGCTTTGGTAATGCAAGGGACCGCCCGTGAATGGCGCGAACCCCGTTCCGAAAATCACGCCCGCGTCGGCCAGGTCGGCGTCGGCGACGATGCCCGCATCCACGCGCTGGCGCGTGGCGTCGATCAGCGGTTGTATCAGGCGCTGCGCCAATCCGGCGGGCGCGCCGGACTGGCTGGCGCCCTTGACCGGTTTGCCGTCGCGCCAGGCGTAGAAGCCGCGGCCGCTTTTCTTGCCCAGGTCGCCGCGCGCCAGGCGCTCGGCCAGGCAGCGCGGCGGCTCGGCGCCGCCAGCAAGTTCCGCGCCCGCCGCACGGGCAATATCCAACCCCACGGTATCGGCCAGCTCCAGCGGCCCCATCGGCATGCCGAATGCGACCATGGCCGCGTCCACGGCTTCGGGCGCCAGGCCCTCGTCCACGCTGCGCATGGCCTGCAGCATGTAGGGCGCCAGCACGGCGTTGACCAGGAAGCCCGGCGCGCTCTTGACTGGCAGCGCCAGCTTGTCGATCTGGCCGACGAAGGCGCAGGCGCGGGCTTGCGCCTCGTCCGAGTCGCCGTCGGCGTGCACGACCTCCACCAGCGGCATCTTGGCCACGGGATTGAAGAAGTGGATGCCAACCAGCCGTTGGGGCTGCGCCAGATCCGCGCGCAAGGTCTCCAGCGACAGGCTGGAGGTGTTGGTGGCGAGCAGCGCATCGGCCTTCATGCGCGGCTCCAGCGCGCGGTAGAGCGCGCGCTTGGCTTCGGGCTGTTCGCTGATGGCTTCGATGACGATGTCGGCCAGCGGCACGCCGCCGCCTGCGGGATCCGGCACCAGGCGGTCGAACGCCGCGCGCGCGAGTCGCGGATCCTTCAGGCGGCGCGAGAACAGCTGGGCGGCGCGCTTGATGGCGGGCGCGATGCGCGCCATGTCCTGGTCCTGCAAGGTGACCGTCATGCCCTTGAGCGCGCACCAGGCCGCGATGTCGCCGCCCATCACGCCGGCGCCGACCACGTGCACGTGGCGCGCGGGGGCAATGCCGGCCTGCTTGCCGTTGGCCTTCAGCCGTTCCTGCAGGCGGAACACCCGCAGCAGGTTGCGGGCGGTGTCGGAGGAAATGATGCGCTCGATCAGCGCAGGCGCCTGCAAGGCGTTGCCGCCATGCTTTTCCCAGATCTCGACGATGGCGGGCGCGGCCGGATAGTGGCCCAGGGGATCCTTGGCCGCGATCTGCTTGCGGGCGCGGTTGGCGACGATGGCCTTGAGCGGCCAGCGGTTGGCCCAGGCGCCGAAGCCGCGCGCGCGGCGTGGCGCCTTGCGCGACAGCACGGTCTGGCGCGCGGCGGCCAGCAGCAGGCGGGGCGGCACGCGCGCGTCCGCCAGGCCCAGCGCCGCAGCGCGGCGCGCGTCGGCGCCTCGGCCGGTCAGCATCATGTCCAGCGCGGCCGGTGCGCCGATCAGCCGCGGCAGGCGCAGCATGCCGCCCCAGCCGGGAAAGATGCCGAGCATGACTTCGGGCAAGGCGAGCGACGTGCCCGGCTGGTCCGCCACCAGGCGGTAGCGGCAGGCCAGCGCGAGTTCGAGCCCGCCGCCCAGGCAGTGGCCCTGGATCAGGGCCAGCGTGGGATAGCGCACCGCGGCCAGTCGGTTGAACAGGTCCCATCCGCGCGCCACCAGCGCGCGTGCCTGCTCGGGCGTGTCCAGGCTGGCGAATTCATTGACGTCAGCGCCCACGACAAAGCCCGTGGATTTGCCAGACCGGATCACCAGGCCCGCGGGCGGGGCCGCGTCCAGCGCGTCCAGCACCACCGCAAGTTCGCTCATGGTGTCAGCGGACAAGGCATTGACCGCGCTGCCGGCGCGGTCGAAGGTCAGCCACGCCAGGCCGTCGGCATCGCGCTCCAGGCGCCAGTGCGCAAGCGTGTCGATAGTCGTCATGAGCGGTCCTCGTCCAGGGTTTCGACCAGCATCGCGCCGCCTTGGCCGCCGCCGATGCAGATGGCCGCCATGCCGCGCCTGTCGCCGCGGCGCTTGAGGGCCGCCAGCAGGTGCAGCACGATGCGGGCGCCGGAAGCGCCCACGGGATGCCCGATGGCGATCGCGCCGCCATCGACGTTGAGCCGGGCCGGGTCGAGGTCGCCCCAGGCCGGCGTGCCGAAGTGTTCCTGGCAATAGGCATCGTCGCGCCAGGCCGCCAGGCAGCCTAACACCTGGGCGGCGAAGGCCTCGTTGATTTCCCACAAGTCCAGGTCATTGAGGCCCAGCCCGTGGCGCTGCAGGATGGGCGTGGCCGCATGCACCGGCCCCAGGCCCATCTGCGCGGGATCGAGGCCGGCCCATTGGCTGTCGAGGATGCGGCCCAGCGGCCGCAGGTTCCATTTGCGCACCGCTTCCTCTGAAGCGAGGACCAGCATGGCGGCGCCGTCGGTGACTTGCGAGCTGTTGCCCGCGGTGATGTTGCCCCAGGGCTTGTCGAAGACGGGTTTGAGCTTGGCGAGCTTCTCGGGAGTGGAGTCGTCGCGCACGCCGTCGTCATCGGGATACAGCTTGCCCTGCGTGTCGATCAGCGGCGAGATCTCGCCAAGGGCGCCGGCCGCGCGGGCCGCCAGCGCGCGCGCATGGCTCTGCGCCGCGTAGGCGTCCATCGCGGCGCGGTCGATGCCGAAGCGGGTCGCGACGTTCTCGGCAGTCTGCCCCATGGACAGGCCGACCACCGGGTCGGTCAGACCCTTGAGCAGACCGATGACGGGCGCAAGATTGCGCAGACGGAAACGGCCCAGCGCCGCGAGCTTGGCGCCCGCGCCGCGCGCGGCATACCAGCTGGCCAGCCAACGTACCATCTCGTCCGAATACAGCACCGGCGCGCGCGACAGCGCATCCGTGCCGCCGGCCAGCACCAGCTCCGAACGGCCGGACTGGATGTTGGCCACCGCCGAATCCAGCGCTTGCATGCCCGAGGCGCAATTACGCATGACGGTCCAGCCTGGCACCTTGTTGCCGCAGCCCAGGCGCAGCGCGATCACGCGGCCGATGTTCACTTCGTCGGGCGAAGGCGCGGCGCAACCCACGATGACCTCGTCCAGGTCGGTGGGCGCATAGGGCTGGCGCAGCAGCAGGGCGCGTCCCGCCTGCACGGCGAGATCGCCGGCGGAGAAGGGGCCCGGGCCGGTGCGCGCCTTCAGGAAAGGCGTGCGGGCGCCGTCGACGACGTAAACCGGTTTGAATGCCATCCGATTCCTCCTGTTCAGGCGGCCCTGCGTTCGGCGGCGGGGCTGCCCTGGTCCGCGGCGCGCAAATCAAAGGGGAAATCATCCACTTTCACCACCGTGTCGCGCAAGCGGTTGCGGCGTTTCACCACTGCATATTCTTCGGCGGTGATGCCGCCGATGGCGAAGGCGGCATCGGCGATATCGCGCACGTTGGCCTGTGGATTGCCGTCAAGCGCGCCGCGCTTTTCGAGTTCGCGGATCTTGGCTTCGATGGGCTCGGCATCCAGTGTGGCGGCCAGCGCCAGCTCGATCGCGCCCACCGGCTCGGCCTCGGTCGCGGGCAGGTGGCAGCCGGCGGTCAGGCGGTCGCGCGTCGCGCTGGGATTGATCAGCAATCGCGCCACGTCCTGGCCCAACTGGTCCGAGGGCAGGGCTTGCGTGCGGCCCCAGGGGAAGACCAGGCGGCGCAGGCTCCAGGCCACGAAACGGTTGGGGGAGTTGTCCAGCACGCCTTCGACGGCTGCCTGCAGCTTGTACAGCGCGTCCTGGATGGACCAGTGCGCCAGCGGCGCGTCGGCCGCCTGGCGGCCTTCGTCTTCGAAGCGCTTGAGCGTGGCGCTGATCAGGTACATCTGCGACAGCACATCGCCCAGGCGCGCCGACAGGCGCTCGCGGCGCTTGAGGCTGCCGCCCAGCACCAGCATCGAGGTGTCCGCCAGCAGCGCGAAGGCGGCACTGTAGCGGCTGAGCAGCTGGTAGTAGCGCTTCATCTCGGGAGCGACATCGGCGTTGACGCCGACCCAGCGCGCGCCCGTGAGCGCCGTGCCCAGCGCGCGCAGCTTGTTCTTCGCGACGAAGCCCACGTGGCCCCAGAAGGCGCGGTCGAAATCGTCCAGGCCCTGCTTGCGGTCGGACGATTGCGCGGCCTGCATTTCAGCCAGCACGTAGGGATGGCAGCGGATCGCGCCCTGGCCGAAGATGATCAGGCTGCGCGTGAGGATGTTGGCCCCTTCCACCGTGATGCCGATCGGAATCTGCTGGTAGGCGCGGCCCAGGAAGTTGGACGGGCCCAGGCAGATGCCCTTGCCGCCGATGACGTCCATGCCGTCGTTGACGACCTGGCGCGCGCGTTCGGTCACGTGGTACTTGACGATGGCGGACACCACCGATGGCTTTTCGCCCAGGTCCACCGCGCCTGCCGTCATGCTGCGCGCGGCGTCCATCATGTAGGTGTTGCCGCCGATGCGCGCCAGCGCTTCCTCCACGCCTTCGAACTTGCCGACGGGCGTGCGGAACTGGCTGCGCACGCGCGCATAGCCGCCCACCGCCCGGGTCGTCAGCTTGGACATGCCGGTGTTGGAGGAGGGCAGCGAGATCGAGCGTCCCGCCGCCAGGCATTCCATCAGCATGCGCCAGCCCTGGCCGGCCATGGCGGGACCGCCGATGATGAAATCCAGCGGCATGAAGACGTCCGCGCCGCGCGTGGGGCCGTTCATGAACATGGCGTTCAGCGGGAAATGGCGGCGGCCGGTGTCCACGCCCGGATGGTCGTGCGGCACCAGCGCGCAAGTGATGCCGAGGTCTTTCGCGCCGCCCAGCAGGCCGTCGGGATCGTACAGGCGGAACGCCAGGCCCAGCAGGGTGCACACAGGCGCCAGCGTGATGTAGCGCTTGTCCCAGGTGACCCTCATGCCTATCACTTCGCGGCCCTGCCATTCGCCCTTGCAGACGATGCCGCTGTCGGGGATGGCGGCGGCGTCGGAGCCGGCCCAGGGGCTGGTCAACGCGAAGGCGGGCACTTCCTCGCCGCGCGCCAGGCGCGGCAGGTAGTGGTTCTTCTGGTCGTCGGTGCCGTAGTGCAGCAACAGTTCGGCGGGGCCGAGCGAGTTGGGCACCATGACCGAAACCGCCAGCGCCGACGAGCGCGTGGACAGCTTGGTCACGATTTCGGAATGGGCATAGGCCGAGAACCCCAGGCCGCCGTATTCCTTGGGAATGATCATGCCCAGGAAGCCCTGGGTCTTCAGGTAGCTCCAGACCTCGGCCGGCAGGTCGTGGCTTTCCTGCGTGACATGCCAGTCGTTGACCATGCGGCAGGCCTCTTCGGCCTGGACGTCGAGGAAACGCTGCTCGTCATCGTTCAGGCGCGGGCGGGGATAGGCCAGCAGGCGGCTCCAGTCGGGCCGGCCGCGGAACAGTTCGCCTTCCCACCACACCGTACCGGCCTCCAGCGCATCGCGCTCGGTGTCCGACATCTGCGGCAGCACCTTGCGGTACAGGTTGAAGATCGGCGCCGACAGCAGGGCGCGGCGGATCGGACGTACGCCCAGCAAGACCGCCGCCAGGAGCGCGACGATGACCAGAGCGTAGATGACTGCGTTCATTTTCTTGTCTCCGTGGAGGTTCTGTTCCGTCTGCGGGCGCTTGGCGTTCAGGGCACGTGCGGCAGGGGCGAGCGCAGGCCGCCGAGCAGAAAGCTCATCAGGCGCGGCAGCAGCAGGTTGGGGTTATCCGGTTGTTCGGCGTCGTCGATGGTCCAGCCCGTGACCGAGCGCAACAGGTCGGTGCCGATGATGGCGTACGAGGTGGCGCCCAGCATGAACTGGAAGCGCCACATGATTTCCGCGCGGGGCACGTCGGGCAGGGCTGCGAACAGCGCGTTGCGGTAGCGCTCCAGCACATCCGCGTACTCCTCCGCGAACAGCGCGCGGATGAAGTCGGAGGGATCCGTCATGGTGCGTTCGAGCAGCGGCAGGAAGGTGCTGCCGGCCTGCGCGGGATCGGCCGCCAGGCGCAGCAGCGTGCCGAAAAAGGCGTCCACGATCTGCGACGGCTTCAGGGGCCTGCCTTCGGCTTGCGCCTCCAGCTCATCCAAAAGTCGCAAGCGTTCGCGGTTCAGCACTTCAAGGCGACGTTTGAGCACCGCCTGCACGAGTGACTCCTTGGAGCCGAAGTGATAGTTCACCGACGCCAGATTGACGCCGGCGGCCGCGGTGATCTGGCGCATCGAGGTGCCATCGTGTCCTTGTTGGGCAAACAAGGCCTCGGCGGTGTCCAGGATGGATTCACGGGTGAGGGACGGTCTGATTTCTTGCATAAGGTTGAATTCAAACGTTCGTTTAAAAACAATTATGCGTGAGAGATGGCTGAGACGCGAGCCTCGGCTATCCCCAATAGGGTTTACCACTAGCGGGCCGCAAGTCCCGCGTTCAGGACCGGCCGGATTCTCGCCAATCTCCACCAGAGGGATGACGAAACTCATGCGGAGGGAGTAACGATTTCCTAGTGTTTGCGCATGACCTTGAGCCTTTCGTCCTCGGACTGCCGACCTAGGATGAATGTGGTCTGGAAGGGAGGCGCAAAACCCCGCAGTATCAGCGCGAGGAGTTGAATCTGTCGCGCCCCTGAATACGCAATGACAGGCCCTAGTCCGTTCGCCGTAACGGACGGAAGGCCGACAAGCCCTGGCACAGGAGCAGGAGAAATGAAAACCTACAGAGTGGGACTGCTGGTCGACGGGTACGAGCAACCCGGCTGGATGCATGAGATGGTGGATTGGCTCACGCATAGCCAGGATTTTGAAGTCGCTGCTTTGCTGGTGATGAGTGAGGAGGGCGGCGAGAAAGCGCCCCGGTTGGGTGCGCGCGCGTTGTTTGGCGCCTTGTCGCGCCTGGAAGCGCGGCTGCTGCCGGCAAAGCAGCGGCAGGCGCTTGCGTGCCGCGACATGCGGGAAAGCGTGTCATCGGATACGGCTGCCGTCCTGTCGTTGACGCCTGGCATGCCCGCGGCCGAGGTGCAAAGCCAGGTTGCGGCGCTGGGCCTGGACCTGGTCATCACGCTGGGCGCATCGCCGGCCACCCGCGAACAAATGGCGGGCTGGGCGCGGCTGGGCGTATGGCAACTGAGTTATTCGGATATTGCGGTGGCGACCAGCCGCTATGCCGGCTTCTGGGAGGTCTATCAGCGTGAAGATCACACCACGGTGAAGCTCTGGCGCGTGGGGCCGCGGGAGGACCAGGACGAATTGCTGGACCAGCGCAGTTTCAACACCGAAGTGTTCTGGTTGAAGAATCAGGCGCGCGCGTTCAGCCTGGGCAATTTCATGGTGTACGACGCGCTGCAGGCGCTGGCCCGCGTCAAGCAAGGCGTTGCGCCGCCGGGCATGCAGATCATGAGCGGCTTGCGGCGCGAGGATCCGGTGGAGTGGGATAGCGCCGCATATATTGCGCGTCAGGCCTGGTTAATGTCGGATTTGATTGTGCGGCGCGTCATGAAACGCAATGTGCGCTGGCGGATAGGCATGTTTCCTTCTGCCCGGCAGCAGGCGGTGGTATCCGAGGCCATGGTATTGCAGCCGCCCAAGGGCAGATTCTTCGCGGATCCGTTTGTATATACCCAGGATAAAAAGCCGTATATATTTTTCGAGGATTACGATTTTACCTCCCGCAAGGGCACGATCTCGGTTGCGACCTACTCCGACGGGGCTTTCCGCCTGCTGGGCACGGCCCTGAACCTGCCCTACCATCTGTCATTCCCATATATATTCGAGCACGAAGGCGTCACCTACATGGTGCCGGAGACCTGCGGCAATCGCAGTATAGAGCTCTGGAAATGCACCGATTTTCCGCTCAAATGGGAGCTTGATGTAAATTTGATGACTAATATATCCGCCGTCGATACCATTATTTTCAAACACGGCGAATATTGGTGGTTATTAACCAATATCGATCGGACCGACGGTCAAAGCCATTGCGACGAATTATTCGCTTTCTTTTCGGATTCGCCGCGCTCGACCGAGTGGACGCCGCATGCCTGCAACCCCATCGTGCGCAACCCGATGCGGGCCCGCAACGCCGGAATCGTTGTGTCGCCTGGCGGAGAGGTGATCCGCTGCGCCCAGTACCAGGGCTTCTGCCACTACGGCAAGGGCGTGTCGTTGAACCGGATAGAGGAACTAACGCCGTCCACCTATGTGGAAACGGACGGCGAAATCCACTACGCGAGCTTCCTGAGAAAACGTCATGCTTCGATGCACCATTGGCATCATCAGGGCGGGCATACGGTATTTGACTTCGCCTATATGGAGTAAATCGTGCCGGAAACGCAAAAATAAAAATGTTACCTATATTTCGATTACGAGAAAGACGCACGGGCTTGATGTGTCCGCGGAAACATATAGACAGTTATTGTCCTGATTCCGGAACTTCCAGGCCGCGCCCGGCGGATGCCGCGGCGCGGCTTTTTTACGCCTGTAACAGCGGCCTGCCTTAGCCTGCGACCCGCGCCCGACCTGCATCTTCCATAGGGAAAGCGCAAGCTCCTCATGGGGAATTCCTGGTGAAAACCCTAGCGCCGGAATGGATGAGATGCGCGTCTCGTCCAGATTTACGATGATGATTAAGGCTAACGAATGATTTCTGTTTTTGTCGGATTATATCGAGCCGAAACGTCTTGATTTTGACAATTTCGAACCATAAGATGGGTCCATGCCATCCGTTATGTTGGCTACCAAAGTCTCCCAGCCCAAATGCTCCGGTTCAGCTTCATTAGATATTCCGGAATATTGCGGACTCGCATCGCAGGGTTGGAAAAAAAATAGTCTTCAGCACAGCGAAGATCCCTTCTAGGCCCGTCGAAAAACCGGGAGGACACCATGGCCAAGATGGTCCTGATTGAAGCCCATCCGCTCCTGCGGTTGGGGTTGTGGCAGATTCTGAGCAAGTTGGATGATGTGTGGGAAATCGAGGGGATGGGTTTGGCTGACATCTCCAAGGCGGACGGCGTGCACGCGGGCGCCGACCTGTTGATCTATGGATTGCCGGTGGATACCGACGAAGCGTGGAGCGCGCTGCATGAAATCCAGCGCGTGCTCACGCCCAAGCGGATCCTGCTGCTGACGGACGTCATGCCCCTGCCCATGCCGGTACAAGGGTTGCCCGGGGCAAGCGTCTACGGTTGCCTCATGAAGACGGCATCGGTGGAAATCCTTGAAGCGGCCATCCGCCTGGTCATGGCGGGAGGGCAATGCTTCCCCAGCGAACAGGCATTGCAGGCTCCCGCGCAAACGGTCTGCGCCTTGCCGGCCAGGGATGCCGACGATGCCGCTGCCAGCAAGGGTTCCATGCCCGTCAGCGCCGGCGCGCAGCTGCTGCAGATCACGCCGCGGCAATACGAAGTGCTGGTGTTGCTGGCGCGCGGCTATCCGATCAAGACGGTCAGCAGGATGTTGAACATTTCGGTGGCCACGGCCAAAACGCATGCGTGCACGCTTTACCAGCGCTTGCATGTGAAGAACAAGGGCGAAGCCGTATACGCGGCGCTGCAGCGTGGCGCGACCTTGGAATGGCATGAACCGAACGGCAGGGATGTGGATGCCGGGCAGCTTTATGGGCGCAAGCTCGGGTAGCCGGGATTGGTTTGCGCGGCCTGCCCGGCAGCCTGGAACAAAGGCGTTCCGTTGCTGCCGGGAGCGCGCATAGCCATCATGGCTAATTCATACACAGCAGTATCCGCGGTCGCAGTGCTGCTGCATTCCTCCACCAATCATCCTCCTGAACGAGATTCAGCGAACGTAGCCGCTGATAGCATGGGTTGTGTCCGCAAGACTGGATCGAGAAGGCGAACAACTCCGCCTCGCCATCGCGATTCCGTGCCGCGGACGAGATTCCCGTGAGGTCGGTGACGCCAGCAGCCTGCCGTTGCAGCAATGATGCGCCAGCGTCATGGGAACCGTGTATGGGCCATGCGTCACAAGGTTCCCCCCGGGATGACAACCGTACTGATCGAAGACTACGCTCTGCTCCGTGTCGCGATCCAGCATGTGCTGGAGCGTGCGCGGAACACCGACGACATTCTGGCCATCTCGCCAGCCCAATTGCTCACCATGTCCAGTTCGATCAACCGCCCAGTGGAGTTGCTGGTGATGGGTTGCAGCGGTCTGGCCGAGCAGGACGTCGGACTCCTGTCCCAATCGATGGCGTTCTTCATGCCGCGGCTGGTGCTGGTGCTTTATTCGGTGCTGGACCCGGGCGTCATGGCGGCGTGTGCGCGGGCAGGCGTCGCGGGCTACATGCCCAAGGCCTCCAGCCCCGATGCGCTGGCGGCGGCGGTCAGCCTCGTCATGGCGGGCGGCGAATGCTATCCGCAGCCCGCGGCCCGACCTCAGGGCGCCTCGCATCCGCCAACCCAGGAGCTGAGGGAGCTGACCCAACGGCAGGAAGAGATCCTGCAATTGCTGGTGCAGGGCAAGACCATGCGGGAGATCGGCCAGCAGGTCGGCATCTCGGTGGCCACCGTGAAGAGCCACGCGCGCACGCTGTACTGGAAGCTGAACGCGCGTAACCAGGCCGAGGCAGCCTACATCGCGGTGCAGATGGGACTGGTCAGAAGCGGCAACGGCGCAGCGCCCGCCAAGCACGACCCAGACGCGTAGGATGGGTCAAGCGCGAGAGACTTGATGCAAGAGCATCGGTCTCGAGTGCGCGTAACCCGTCGCCAACCGCCAAGAGAAAATTGAACTCATCGCAACGTTGACGGCCTGCGCGCAGCAGATGCGGCAGGCTTGTGCGGCGCCGTACGGACGTTCAAACGCCCGCGCCGCGGGCCGCATGTTTGCCCTTGGCCGCTATCAGCGCTTCGAATTCCTGTTCCGCGGCAGCCAGTACGCTGTCCACATGCAGATGCGTCTGCGCATACTGGCGCGCCGCGGCGCCCAGGGTTTCGCGGATCTGCGCGTTGTAGCTGAGCTTGCGCACCGCCTCGGCCATGGCCGCTCCGTCTTCCGGCGGCGTCAGCAGGCCGCAGCGCGCGACCACGCCGGCCAGCTCGGTGCCGGGCGAGGCGCCGCACACCACGGGCCGGCCGCTGGCCAGCATGCCAGTCAGCTTGGACGGCATCACCAGGTCGGCGGCGCCGGCGCGTTGGGGCAGCAGATGGATGTCGGCGGTATTGAGCAATTCGCCCAGGCGTTCGGCAGGCTGCAGGTCCAGGAAGACGACACGGGCCAGGCCCTCGCATTGCTGCTGCAGCGGCGCGCGTTCAGGACCCTGGCCGCAGAAGACGAACCACAGGCGCGTCTCGCGGCTGAGCCTGCGGGCCACGTCGGCCAGGGTCTGCAGGCCCTGCTTGCCGCCCATGTTGCCTGAATAAAGCGCAACGATCGCGTCGTGCGGAATGCCCAGTTCGGCGCGGTAGTTGCCGCCGCCGGCGCGCGGCGCAATCGCATCGACATCGATCCAGTTGGGCAGCAGCACCGCGCGGCCCGGGTCCACGCCCTTGGCCCGCGCCAGGTCCAGCATGCGGCTGGATATGGTCGACACGCGGTCGAAGCGGCGCATCAGCCAGCGTTCGGCCCTGAGCACCAAGGCGCGCAGGCCGGCGCCCTTTAGCAGCCCCAGCTCGAACGCGGCGTCCACTTCATAGTCCTGGATGTGCAGCCAGGCGCGGGCGCCGCAAAGCCGCGCCGCCAGCCAGGCGGCGGGCGCGCAGAAGAGCGCGGGCTCCACCACCAGGATGATGTCCGGCCGCCCGGCGGCCGCGCGCAACAGCGAGGGCAGGCTGGACAGGGCGAAGCTGGCCAGGTGGATCAGGCGCTTGAGGCCGCCCGGCCGTCCGGGAACCCAGAGCGGCGCGCGGCGTACGGTGACGCCGCACAGGGTTTCCTTGCGGTAACGGCTGGCGCGATAGCCTTCGTGCACCTGCCACTGCGGATAGTAGGGCGGGGCCGTCACCACGCTGACTTCGTGGCCGCGCGCGGCCAGCCATTCGGCCAGTTCGGCGCTGTATTTGCCGATGCCGGTGAGTTCGGGCGCGTAGTTGATGCCGTAGATGAGGATCTTCATGCCGGGCCAGCCTGGCGCGGGCGGATCGGACGGCATGGGTTGCCGTGGCACACCATGGCGGGCGGCATGTTGCGGAACACCGAGCTGCGTGCGCCGATCACGGCTTCACGCCCGACGGTCACGCCGGGGCCGATGAACACGTCGGTCGCCACCCACGCGCCGTCCTCGATGCGCACGGCGCGTTCGCGCAAGGGAAAGTCGGGTTGCGCCGCATCGTGGTCTGCTGCGCAGAGGTAGCTGCGCTGCGACACCACGGCGTGGGCGCCGATGTGGATGGGACCCAGGCTGTAGATGACCGCGTCGTCCCCAATCCAGGCGTAGTCGCCGATTTCGACCTTCCATGGATAGGTCACGGTGGCGGTGGGCCGGATCAGCACCTTGCGGCCGACCCGTGCGCCAAAGCACCGCAGCAGCCAGCGGCGAAAGCCATAGGCAACTTGCGGCGACCAGCGGAACAGCGTCGCCTGCACCGTCCACCAGAGCTGCACCGTCAGGGCGGAGCGGCCGCGCTGGCCGGGCGCCAGCGCAAAACGGTCGAGCTGTTGCAGGGCGCTCATTTGGCGGCTCCCGCCACGGCGTCGTCACGCGCCGCGGCGGCGCTGGCCTGCCGCGCCTTCTGGATCTCTTCGGTCTTGATGCGGATCTGCCAGTAGTACATGGCGCGCGCCACCGCGTAGTCGTAGCCCGCCTTGCCGTCCAGGAAGCCGAGGCGGAACACGTAGGAATGCAGGAACGAGATGGGCGCCTTGAACGGCATGGCCTGGAAGATGCGCTTGAGTAGGGCGCGCGCGCCCACGTTGGCCTCGCGCGGATCGTTCATCAGGCCCTTGGTGCGCAGGTTCGCTTCCCAATCGGAATAGCGGTTGTGCTTGTCGAAGTAGTGGAACAGCGAATCATGGTCGTTGTGCACCATGCGCTGGCGCAGGGCGAAGGTTTCGCCTTCGACCTGCGGCTGGTAATGGCCTTCGACCTCCCACATATGCGCCACGTCGAGATCGTCGTAGTCCAGGAAGCGCGAGCGGTCGCGCGCCAACAGGGCCAGCTTGTACACGCGGTGGCCGTGTTCCAGCTTCTTGCCGCAGAAGACGTAATCGAACGGCACGAAGGCGCCGCCCGCGCCCGCCGCGAAGCGCGGCAGGGCTTCGCGTATTTCCGCGGCCAGGCCGGGCGTCATCTCTTCGTCCGCGTCCACGTACAGCACCACGGGGTGCGAAAACGGCAGCTGTTCCAGGCACCACTGCTTCTTCTTGGGATACTTGCCGTTCCACTGGAAGTTCGAGACCTTGGCGCCCAGCGCCGTCGCCATCGCGCAGGTCGCGTCGGTGCTGTTGGAGTCCACCACGAATACTTCGTCGAATTCGACCAGCGCCTTCAGGCACTTGTTGATGTTGCGTTCCTCGTTCTTCGTCATGACGACGACCGATACCGGTATCTTCTGCATGATGCTGTCCTGTTCAGGGCGTGCCGCGCTGCATCAGCGGGCGGAAGAGGGCGATGACGTTGCGGCAGTGCCGTTCCAGGGAAAAGGCGTCGGCGCGTTCCGGGCCTTGCTCGGCAAACCGTTCACGCATCTCCGCGTCATAGGCCAGGCGGCGCACCGCCTCGGCCAGGGCCGCGGCGTCGCCCACCGGAACCAGCAGGCCGTAGCGGCCGGAATCCAGGATTTCAGCCGGGCCATGGGGACAGTCGGTGGAAATGACCGGCACGCCCAGGCACAGCGCTTCCACCAGCACATTGCCGAAGCTCTCGCGCAGGGAGGTCAGGGCGAATGCGCCGGCGCCCGCAATCACCGGGAACGGGTTGTCGATATGGCCCGCCAGGGTGACCGGGCTGCGCGAGCCGCGCTCATCGATGCGTTTTTGCAGGGCGGCATGCTCGGATCCTTCGCCCAGGATGGTGAAGCGGATGCCGGGGTCATCCAGCAATGCGGCCGCGTCGATCAGCGTCGCGTAATCCTTCACTGCTTCGAGCCGGCCCACGGCCACCACATGGTAGGGGGCGGGCTGCGCGGGGTCGTCGCCGCCGCGGCCGCCCTGCGCGCGCACATTTTCCAGCGGCACGCCGTTGTAGATGGTGTGGACCTTGCCGCGCAGCGGCGGAAACATGCTGACCAGGTCTTCCTTGACGCCGCGCGACACGCCCACCACCGCATCGTGGCGCCGGTAGGTCTGGCTGACCAGCCAGCATTTCAGGCGCCGCATGCGCGAGGCTCCGTAGTGGATGGCCGGGCTGCTGTGTTCGAAGGCGACGGTGGCGAACTTGCCGCGCAGCAGCTTCTTGGCCGCCACGACCAGCATGTTGCACAAGAGGCCGTGCGAGCAGACGATGGCGGGCTGGTCGCGCCGGATCTGCATGAGCAGCTTGAAAAAGGCCACGGGCAGCATCAGCCGCAGCGCGGTCGGGGATTCGTTGACAGGGAGCGCCCGGGTCACCTTCGGATTGGATACGGGATACTCGCGGATGCGCGAACGCAGCAGGAACAAGGCGGAATCCACCCCTTGTTCCGGCAAGGCATCCACGATGAAGGCGACACATCTTCCTACGCCGCCGTGCAGGTCTGGCGCGACAAACAAGACATCAGGCATGTGGGATCACTCTAGTTGGCGTCCGGCGCGCAACGTCCGGGCGGTGGCTGGGGGCGGATGTCGTTCTTTGTTCTGGCACGGGCATGATCTGGGCATTGCGCATGAGCGACAGGCAATAGCACAGCAGGAACCCGGTGAAGGCGGTCTTGGGCGCATAGGCCAGGCCGCCGGAAAGCGAGTCGATGAAGATATAGATCGGCGCGGTGGCAAGCAGGTATCGCCGGTGCAGCTCCAGGCCCGGATGCGCATATCGTCGCAACAGCGTGAGCAGCAGAATGAGCACGGGCGGAAGCATGATCATGATGGTGCCGACCACCCCGAATTTCATCAGGTAGAAGGCCCAGGAGTTGTGGGCGAAGGTGCTCAGCTCGAAGCCGTTCTCGCCCATGACCCAGCTGCGAAAGCCCGCGCCCTTGCCGAACACCGGACTCTCCGCGAAGAAGTCCATTTGTCCCTGCATTTCCTGGACGCGCGCGCCGTAGCTGGAGTCCTCGTCCAGGCGCTCGACGCTGAAGATGCGATTGGTGAGCACGTCCAGGTAGCCGATCGCGGCGAAGACCAGCACCCCGGCGACTGCCGCCGGCGCAAAGACCAGCACGGCGCGGCGCCGGATCTCGGGACCCGCGCCCAACAGCACGGCGATGAAGACCGAGATCGCCAGCTGCAGGTATTGGCTGCGGTTCAGCGAGAACACCAGGGCCAGCAGCATATAGACCGTCAGCGCGTAAGCCTTGGGTCCGGAAACGTTGAGCGTGCGCCGGAAGTACAGCAGAGACACCACGCCGAACGGAATGGCCCATACGCCCAGCCGCACGTTGCGCAGCGGATTCGCCACGCTGAAGCCTTGCAGCTGTTCGGCCAACATCAGCGTGGCCACGGCCAGGCAGGCCGCCACGATGTATTTCTGCAGCACCGCGTAGGCGGCCGGGCTGTCGATGTCCTTGTAGCAAAGAAAGGGCGTGCACAGAAAATAGAACACGATGCGCAGGTCCCGCGCGACATCGCCGGTCTCGATGCCGGGATGATGCAGCGACACCAGAAGCAGATAGATCACCGACACGCACTGGATTCCCAGCAGCATGCCCAGCATGCCGCGGGGCAGCGCATAGGCCGCGGGATCCGCGAGCCGCAGCATCTTGACCACCAGCATGGCGACGAACAGGAAATCGAAGGGCGACAGCTTGAAGCTGCCGACGCCCAGGACGAAGTGATCGTCGTTCAGGGCCAGCGCCGTGAAGGCGAACATGCCCAGCAGATGCAGGGTCGATAAGCGGCGGTGCGTGGTCATTGTGGCTCTTCCCGGTATGGACAGGCGCTAGTGCGAAGCCCAGTCGTCTCGTCCGAAAATCCTGGTGGTCAGCTTTTCGAACAGATAGGACAGGTCGCCCTGCCGCGCGTGGGCGGCCACCTTGGACGCCCGGCACGACAGTTCGAACAGCTTGCCCAGGCCCGGCTCCGTGCGGCGGATGCGCGAGACGATCTGCTCGCGTTCTTCGAGCAGCACGTCCTGCATCAGCGCCGTCTTGGTTTCGTCATGGGCGGTGTACACGCCCATTGCGTCCGGGACGATCAGGTTCTTGCCTTCGCGCAGCAGCCGGCTCCACAGCTCCAGGTCCATGCAGTAGCGCATGCTCTCCTGCAGGAGCCCGTACTTCTGCAGCAGGTCGCGGCGGAAGATCGCGGACTGGTTCGGGATGGACGCCTTCACCACCGTCAGCGTGCCGCGGTTGACCGGCGTGTAATGGATCTTGCGGAAGATCTTGTTGTCGGCGTCCGCCACGAACAGGTTGCCGCTGACGATCGGCGCGCGTCCCTTGGAGGCGGCCGCGCCCAGCTTGCGCAAGGCGCCGGGGAAGTACAGGTCGTCGGAGTTTTGCCAGCCCACATAGTCGCCGGTGGCGCGTTCGAAGCCCTTGTTGATGGCATGCGACTGGCCGCGGTCGGGCGTACTCTCCCAGTACGTCAGGTAGCGCTCATACTTGCGGATGATGTCCACGCTGCCGTCGGTGGAGCCGCCGTCGATGATGATGTACTCCAGCCGCGGATAGCCCTGGTTCAGCACGGACAGGATGGTGCGCTCCAGGAAGCGGGCCTGGTTGAACGAGGGGGTAACGATGGTCACTTTCGGCAACAGGCTGCCGGCAATCGGCGCCGGCGGCCGCAACTCGCGGACGAAGTCGATGAGCTGACGTGAATACTCGTTATGACGCTTGCGCATGTAGGACCTCAGCATATGAGTTAACGGGTGGCCGCAGGCAAGGCGCCCGGAAATTCTGGGCGGGATTGACGGATGGCGAGGGCCACGCCGGCCAGCGTGATCGCCGCGTAGGCCATGCGGCCCCATGCCGCGGCGTGTTCCCCCGCCGCGTGTACCAGTCCCGCCATGACGCACAGCATCGCCAGGCCGCCCAGGCCGTTCAGGATGGCGACGGCGCGCGAATTGCCCAGGCCCAGCAGGGAAAAGTGCGCTGCGGCGTTCAAGGACAGCAGCCCGGAGGCCACGATCAGCAACTGGAAGGTGCCCAGATGGCCGCTGGCGACGTTGTCCCCCAGCAGCAGGTTCAGAAGCGGATGACTGACCGCCAGCACCGCCAGCGTGGCGCTGGCCGACAGCGCCAGGTTCCACAGCATCATGCGGCGGATCTCGCGTTCGACGGCGCCCGGATAGGGCGGCGAAACCGACAGGCGGGTGACGCGCGGCATGGCCTTCTGGAAGATCGCGACCGACGCGGTATGGATGATCTGGCCGACCTGCACGCCGACCGTGTAGATGGCCAGCGCCGCCGGACCCATGAGACTGCCGACCAGCACCCTGTCCACCGAACCGAAGGCCAGGGCGCTCAGGCTGTTCAGCCAGGACCAGCGGGAGAAGCGGAAGGCGTCCATCATGGCGGCGCGGTCGCGCACCGGGCGCACCAGGATGCGTCCATAGGTGCGCGCGAATACGCGCATCTTCACGCTGCCCGCGATCAGGAGTCCCAGCGCCTGCGCCAGGCCGGTCCAGGTGGGGGAGGCCGTCAGCCAGGCCGTGGCGCAAGCCAGCCCCATCGTGCCGGTGCGGCTGAAGACCTCGCACAGCGCCGTGGCGCGGAAGTCTTCACGCCCTTTCAGGCATCCGGAAAACAGTTGGTCATATTGCTGCGTCAGGTAGATGGCCAGGGCGGGCATGGCAAGCATCGTCACCGCCACGCCGCCGAAGGTGGCCGCCGGCCAGCCCAGGCCCACCACTCCCCACAGCAGCACTGCGGCCAGGGTCACGACCCCCAGCGCGCAGCCGATCAGCGACATGCTTACGCCGGCTGCGCGATAGGCGCCGCCCGGTTCGTGCATGCGTTCGGAAACCAGCTTGGTCGCCGTCACCGCCGCGCCCAGGTTGGCGGCATTGCCGAAGCCGGCCAGGGCGATGATCATCGAGTACTGGCCGAAGCCCACCGTTCCCAGCTGCCGGAACAGGATGGGCAAGGCCACCAGCGCCGCGACGGGGCCGATGCCATACTCCACCAGCCCCCAGAAGGAGGCATTGCCGGCGATGTGTTTCCTCAGGAATCCGAACATGGCTGGGGCCTGTGGGCATAGGGGTTCTGGCGAGGCCGTCAGGCCACGGGCAGCGCATGCTGGGTGCGTTCACGCAGGAAGTGCCCGTAGGCCAGCGTGATGCCATGCGTCAGTGAGATCTCCGGTTTCCAGCCCAGCGCCTGCATGCGGGCCGAGTCCATCAGCTTGCGCGGCGTGCCGTCGGGCTTGCTGCTGTCGTAGACGATGTTGCCCTCGTAGCCGACCACGCGGGCCACCAGCCTGGCCAGGTCGGCGATCGAGATGTCCTGCCCGGCGCCGATGTTGTAGATGCCTTCCGCCTGCGGATGCTCCATCAGCATGACGCAGGCCTGGGCCAGGTCGTCCACGTACAGGAACTCCCGCAGCGGCGCGCCGGTGCCCCAGATGCTCACGCTTTCCTGGCCAGATTCCCGCCCTTCGTGGAATTTGCGGATCAGCGCGGGCAGCACGTGGCTGCTTTGCAGGTCGTAGTTGTCATGCTGGCCATACAGATTGGTCGGCATGGCGCAGATGAAGCGCGCGCCGAATTCGCGCTGATAGGCCTCGCACAGCTTCAGGCCCGCGATCTTGGCGATGGCGTAGGGCTCGTTGGTCGCCTCCAGCGGCCCCGTCAGCAAGGCGTCCTCGCGGATCGGCTGAGGAGCTTCGCGCGGATAGATGCATGACGAACCCAGAAACAGCAGCTTGCGCACGCCGGCCGCATACGCGGCGCGGATCACGTTGCACTGGATCATCAGGTTCTTGTACAGGAACTCCACCGGATGCGTCTGGTTGGCGAGGATGCCGCCCACCTTGGCCGCGGCCAGGTACACCACGTCGACCGGCGTGGTCGAGAAGAAGCGGTTGACCTGATTCTGGTTTTCCAGATCCAGCTCTTCCCGGCCGCGGGTCAGCACGTTGCGGTACCCGCGGCGTTGCAGCTCGCGGGTGATCGCGGCGCCCACCATGCCGCGGTGGCCGGCGACGAAGACGCGTTGCTCCAGGTTCGTCATGTCGTGCTACTCCTTGTAGGCGTAGATTTCGTAGCCGTTCTGCTCGACCAGCGCATCGCGCCGGGCGTCGCGCAGATCGCTCTCGACCATTTCCTTGACCAGTTGCGCGAAGGAGGTGCGGGGCGACCATCCCAGCTTTTCGCGCGCCTTGGTCGGATCGCCCAGCAGGGTCTCCACTTCCGTCGGGCGGAAGTAGCGCGGATCCACCCGGACGATGACCTGGCCGGGCTTGACGTCATGGACCGGCGAGAACAGCACGGTGGCGGTCTCTTCCAGTCCTTCGCCCTCCCACGCCAGCAGGATGCCCAGCTCGCGCGCGGCGGTATTGATGAACTCGCGCACGCTGTATTGCATGCCGGTCGCGATGACGTAGTCCTCCGGCGTGTCCTGCTGCAGCATCAGCCACTGCATTTCGACGTAGTCGCGCGCATGGCCCCAGTCGCGCAGGGCGGACAGGTTGCCCAGGTACAGGCATTCCTGCAGGCCGAGCACGATGCGGGCCAGGCCGCGGGTGATCTTGCGCGTGACGAAGGTCTCGCCGCGCTTGGGCGATTCGTGGTTGAACAGGATGCCGTTGCAGGCATACATGCCATAGGCTTCGCGGTAATTCACGCTGATCCAGTAGGCGTACAGCTTGGCCGCCGCATACGGGCTGCGCGGATAGAACGGCGTGGTTTCCTTTTGCGGCGTCTCTTGCACCAGGCCATACAGCTCGGAGGTGGAGGCCTGGTAGAAGCGGGCCTTGTTCTCCAGCTTCAGGATGCGGATGGCTTCCAGGAGACGCAGGGTGCCCAGGCCGTCGGCGTTGGCCGTGTATTCGGGTTCCTCGAACGAGACGCCGACATGGCTTTGAGCGGCCAGGTTGTAGATCTCGTCGGGCTGCACCGACTGCACGATGCGGATCAGGCTGCAAGAGTCGGTCATATCGCCGTGATGCAGCACGAAATTGCGGGGCTGGTCGTGCGGATCCTGGTACAGATGGTCGATCCGGGCGGTATTGAACAGCGAAGCACGCCGCTTGATGCCGTGGACCTCATAGCCCTTGGCCAGCAGAAACTCCGCCAGATAGGCCCCGTCTTGGCCAGTAACGCCGGTAATCAGTGCCCGTTTTGGCATGGTTGTATCCTTAAGACTTAGTGACTGCACGAAAGGAGCCGAAGGCTGCGGTACCAATGTGCAATGAGATTACTGTTGCACCAGCCGCTGAGATATCGGCCAAAAGGTCTAATAATTCAGCCTGTCGATAGGGAAAAAGGGACTGGATTGCTTCATCCAGCGCACCCAGCATGGCAATCGCCACCAAGGCCGTCAGCGCCGGGCGCCGGTTGACCGAGAAATAGATCAACGTGGTCAGGAAGGCGTAAGCCGCAAGATGCAGACGCTTGTCCCCAAAGGCGTCCGACATCTCGGCGGCCAGGCCCGGCAGGTTGCCTATCGTTACCAGTACGGCGAAGAACAGCCCGGCAAGCGGCAGGCAGATCCGGGCCATGCCCGGTCTGAAGAAGGGCGGGGGCACCTCTTTTTCAAACCCGGCCATACATGTCCTGGAATCTGACGATGTCGTCTTCACCCAGGTAGGCGCCCGATTGCACCTCGATGATTTCCAGCGGGATCTTTCCCGGGTTCTCCAGGCTGTGGATCTCGCCCAGCGGGATGTAGGTCGACTGGTTCTCGGTCAGCAGGTATTGCTTGTCGCCGTTGTAGATGCGCGCCGTGCCGGAAACCACGATCCAATGCTCGGCCCGGTGATGGTGCATCTGCGAGGACAGGCGCGCGCCGGGCTTCACCGTGATCCGCTTGACCTGGTAGCGCGGACCCTGGCCGACCGAGTCGTAGGATCCCCAGGGCCGCTGCACTTCGCGGTGATGGTTCAGTTCCGAGCGGTGCTGCGTCTTGAAGATCTCGACCAGCCGCTTGACGTCCTGCGAGCGCGATTTGTGCGCCACCAGCACGGCGTCGGCGGTTTCGATCACGACGATGTCGTCCAGGCCCACCGAGGCCACCAGCCGGCTGGTGGAGTGGATCAGGCAGTTGCGCGAATCCTCCACCATGACGTCGCCGGTGGTGGAGTTGCCTTCCACCGTCTTCTGGGCGATACCCCAGACCGCGTCCCAGGCGCCCACATCGCTCCACGAGGCGGCCAGCGGGATGACCACGGCGCTGTCGGTGCGCTCCATGATGGCGTAGTCCATGGAATCGCTGGGGCAGGCCTCGAAGGACGGGCCGTCCAGGTGGAAAAGCGAATTCTCGCCATGTCCGATGGCCACCGCCGCCTGCACCTGTTCCAGCATCTTGGGCGCCAGGCGCGCCATTTCCGACAGGAATACCGAGGCCTGGAAGGCGAACATGCCGCTGTTCCAGTAATAGCCGCCATCGTCGATGAAGCGCTGCGCCACCTCGGGCGAGGGCTTTTCAACGAAACGGCGCACGCGGCGGGCGGGGGCCATGACGCCGGGCTCGTCCGCCTGGATGTAGCCGTAGCCGCTGAGCGGCGCGGTGGGCGTGATGCCGAAGGTCACCAGGGCGCCTTGCAAGGCGGCCTTGTAGGCTTCGGCGAAGGCGGCGCGCAGTACCTCGCCGTCTTCCAGCACGTGGTCCGACGGCATGATCAGCATGACCGGGTCCTCGCCGTCGCGCATGGCGCGCAGGGTGGCCGCGGCGATTGCCGGCGCCGTGTTGCGCGCGAAAGGCTCCAGGATCACTTCCACGTCCTTGATGCCCAGCTCCAGCGCCTGCTCCGCCGCGATATAGCGGTGCGCGTCGTTGCAGACCAGGGTGGGCCGGGCCTGCGCATCCGCCGAACCCAGCCGCAGCAGGGTGTTCTGCAGCAGGCTGCGGTCATCGGTCAAACGGATGAACTGCTTGGGCAGCAGCTCGCGCGACAGCGGCCACAGGCGCGAGCCTGAACCGCCGCAGAGTATGACTGCCCGGTACGGGGGAGGGGGATTGGTCATGGCGCTCACTCCTTGAAGTAGGCCTGGGTGTAGGGGTGCACGCCGGGATCGGCGGCGAGGGCCTTCGCGGGCAGCCAGCGGTAGCTGCGGTGCTGGGCCTGGGGCAGGCTGGAAATGTCCAAAGAAAGCTCGGCCTCATAGGCGAGGACGACGTAGTGGGTGGAGCGTCCGGCTTCACCCGCAAAATTGGTGCCATAGAAGTGTTCGTACACGCCGCGCGGGGTCCAGGCCAGCTCGCTGACCGGGATGCCCAGTTCGTCGCGGGCGATGCGCCGCAGCGCGGCGTGCAGGGTCTCGTTCTTGCGGATCCGTCCGCCCGGCACGAACCAGGCGCCCTGGGCCGGGGGATTGGCCCGCAGGCCGGTCAGGTAGCGGCCCGCGGCATCGCGCAGCAGCAGGTCGATGGAAACCAGCGGCAACATCTCTACCGCCTGGCGGAACTCCGCCTGCGCCAGCAAGCCGTCGCGGGCCGCGGCCTTGCGTTGCTCGGGCCATCCCAAGGGTTTAGTAGACATTGCGGCCCGTCCATCCCGACAACGCCGTGCGGGCGATGATCTGCAGGTCCATCCTGAACGTCCAGTGCTGGATGTAGTAGATGTCGTACTCGACCCGGTCGCTCATCTTGCGCAGCGTGTCCGTCTGCCCGCGCAGGCCGTTGACCTGCGCCCAGCCCGTGATGCCCGGCTTGACGCGGTGGCGCATCATGTAGCGCTGCACCAGGTCCTTGTACATTTCGTTGTGTTCCAGCGCGTGCGGACGCGGACCCACCACCGACATGTCGCCCATCAGCACATTCAGGAACTGCGGCAGTTCGTCCAGGCTGGTGCGCCTGAGGAAGCCGCCGATGCGCGTGACGCGGGCATCGTTGCGCGTGGCCTGGGTGACCACGCCATGCTCCTGATGCACTGTCATGGTGCGGAACTTGTAGACATGGAAGACCTTGCCGTCCACGCCCAGCCGAGGCTGGGTGAAGAACACCGGGCCGCGCGAAGTCGCCTTCACCAGGATCGCCACCGTCAGCATCACGGGCGACAGCCCGATCAGCGCGCAGAAGGCGAAGCCGCGGTCGAAGAGTTCCTTGGCCCAGCCTCGCACGCCGGCGGCCGGCAGGCTGTTGAGCTGTATGGCCGGCAGACCCAGGAATTCGCCGATGCGGTGTCCCAGCAGCTGGATCGACATGACATCGGGAATCCAGCGGATATCCACCAGGTCGTTGCGCAGGTGATAGAGGACTTCGCGCAGTTCCTGGCCCGCTTCCATCGGCAGCACGATCCAGATCTCGCGGACGTTGTGCTCATGCACGAAGCCATGCAGCTCGTCCAGGTCATGCAGGCGGCGGACTTGCGGCGGCAGGTTCTCATGGGGCTCGGCATAGATGCCCGCCACTTCGTAGCCCGCGCCGCGGTATTGCTCGACGCGGCGCCACAGGTCATGGCCCAGCGCGCCAAAGCCCACCAGCAGTACGCGCTTGCGGTCCAGCCCGCGGTCGCGCGCCGCGCCCAGGATCGCGTAGACCGCAATGCGTAAGCCGGCCAGCGTCAGCGCCGACATGCCGAACCACGTAGCCGCCCATATGCGCGATATCGCCGCGGTCTGGTGCATGAGAAAACTGATGCAGATGCCCAGCGCGAACACCAGCGTCCAGGCCGCCAGGCTGCGCACGACCAGGTCGGTCAGCAGGCGGCCGCGCCAGGATACATAGAGGCGGAAGGCCGGGAATATGGCGACCACGCCCAGGCCGCACAGATACACAAGGAACAGATGGATCTGCGGAGGATCCGCCAAGGCATCGTCCGAGAATTTCAAGCCGGTGGCAGTCAGGCCGCAGGCGATCACGATCGCGGCATCGAGCAAGCGATAGAGATAGCTTGCTCCGCTGAATCTAGACGACGTGTCCGTTTGGGACGGGTCCATCGCGCACTCCTGTTCGTGGGGAGCCGCCGTGCGAAAGGCAAAGACAGTGCACCGCCGCAAAGCTTGTGGCTACCGACAAAATCTTATTGAGTGCGCAAGGCACCCGAAACCTCCAAACGATGTAGGAGAAGGCTTAGGACATCCGTCGAATGTGCGGGGCTAGGAAAAGAGAGTGGAATGTCGCAACCCGTTACGCATCGGGCTCACTCCAAGCAACGAAGTCATTCACAAGTGGATTTGCCATGACGACATTTTTCGGAACGTTGAGCCGAGGCATAGCAGCTATCGCGCTCGTGTCCTCGCTGGGCGCTTGCGCCTTGTCTCCCGGTATGACCTTTGACGCCAATCAACTTGCGGATCCGCTGGATCCGAACTCCAAGGCTGTAATCAAGGAAATCACGCCGTCGCTGGTGCTTGAAGACCAGCGCGCGCGCCAGGCATTGCTCGACAACGAAGGCGTCGACAAGCTCTACGGCAAGTCCGGGCCGTACCTGATCGGGCCCGGAGACATCCTCTCGATCGTAGTGTGGGATCACCCTGAACTCGTCCTTCCGACGCAAACCTACGCCATCGGGACTGGGGTAACGGAACTAGCCATTGGAGACACCGCCTCGGGCATTCCGGGCTATACGGTTTCATCCACTGGATATATCCAATTTCCCTATGCGGGATTGCTGAAAGTGGCCGGGTTGACGGAACTTCAGGCGCGCAATCTCATAGTGAATAGTTCGAGCAAGTACATCCAGGATCCGCAGATCACCGTACGCGTTCTGGGATATCGCAGCAAGCGTGTTTACGTCGATGGCGAAGTGAAGACGCCGGGCGCAATCGCGATCAACGATATCCCGATGACCCTGTTGGAAGCGATCAACAGGGCCGGAGGCATTCTGCCCACGGGCGATCGCAGCGCAGTCTACGTGATCCGTGACGGACGCCGTACTCGCGTGAACGTGCCTGCGCTGATCGAGCGTGGCCAAGACCTGAACCAGGTGCTGCTGAAGTCCGGCGACATCGTCAGGGTCACGCCGCGCGATGACAGCAAGGTGTTCGTGATGGGCGAGGTGACCTTGCCCACCGCGGCAGTGATGCGTGACGGACGCATGTCGTTGACCGAGGCGCTGGGCTTGGCCGGAGGACCGAACCAGCTGACCTCGAATCCGTCTCAAATATTCGTTGTGCGCAGCACTGAGCAAGCGACGCCGCTGGTGTTCCACCTGAACGCCGGATCGCCGCAGACTCTTGCGGTGGCGGAGAAGTTCGAGTTGCAACCCAAAGACGTGGTGTTCGTGGATACGGCGGCCCTGGTGCGGTGGAACCGCTTCATCAGCAATCTGTTCCCGAGCGCCCAGACCGTACAGACCGTGAAGTCCATAGATTAGTCCGCCTTAAACCACGCCTGGGGACGCCGCGACCGCGGCGGCGTCTTCTCTTGGAGAGCTGCATGTCGTTGCCCATCGAATCGTTCGAGCCGTCCGTGCCGGCTCGCCAGCAGGAAACTCCGTTGTCGTCCCATGTGGACGCCATCTTCTCCAACCGGTGGATGATCATCGCGATCACTCTGCTTGCATTACTGGGGGCGCTTACCTATGTGATGATCACGCCCAAGGTGTACTCGGCCGACATCATCGTGCAGGTGGAAGAGGAAATGCCGCAGGGGCAGAGCCGCAGCCTGCTCGGCGATGTGTCCTCCATGTTCGATACCAAGGCGGAGACCTCGGGCGAAATGGAAGTGCTGCGTTCGCGCATGGTGGTTGGACCCGCAGTCGACAAGTTCCTGCTGTACATCCAGGCCAAGCCGCGCTATTTCCCCGTGATCGGCGAATGGCTGGCGCAGCGCTACGAAAGCCTGCCGTATCCGTCGAGCCTGCCGCGCGGCGGTTATGCATGGGGCGGCGAAGCCATCGCGATCTCGCAGCTGGACGTGCCCAACGAATGGCTGGGCAAGCCCTTTCGCGTGACCACGCTGGGCGAAGGGCGCTACACGCTGAGCGACAAGTTCACGGGCGCGACCTTCAACGGCACCGTGGGCAAGCCCGAGCATTTCCGGCTGCCTGGCGGCGGCGCGATGGACGTGCATATCGACGCGCTGACGGGACGCCCCGGGACCGAGTTCACGGTGTCGCGCAGCTCGCGCCTGGCAGCCATCGAGGATGTGCAGGCGCGCCTGGGGATCTTCGAGCGCGGCCGCACGTCGGGGGTGATCGGCGTCACGCTGGAAGGCAATGATCCCGCGCTGACGACTGCCGTGCTCAACCAGATCGGCCAGGAGTACGTGCAGCAGAACGTGAACCGCAAGTCGGCGCAGGCCGAGAAGTCGCTGGTATTCCTTGAACAGCAGCTGCCGGTGCTCAAGGGCGAGCTGGACGCGGCCGAGACCAAGTACAACTCCCTGCGCAACAAGCGCGGCACCATCGACCTGAGCGAAGAAGCCAAGCTGATCCTTGCGCAATCGGTGGATGCGCAGACCAAGGTGATGGAACTGCGCTCCAAGCGCCAGGAGATGATCACCCGCTTCGCGCCAACCCACCCCAGCATCGTGGCGCTGGACCGCCAGATCGCCGGGCTGACCGGGGACGTCAACCGCATCGGCAACAACATCCGCCAGCTGCCTGACCTGGAGCAGGACGTGGTGCGCCTGGTGCGCGACGTGCGCGTCAACACCGAGCTCTACACGGCATTGCTCAACAACGCCCAGCAGCTGCGCCTGATCCGCGCCGGCAAGGTGGGCAACGTGCGCATCCTGGACTCGGCGGTGCAGCCGGACAAGCCGGTGCGTCCCAAGGCCGCCATCATCATCGGCGTGGCGACCGCCTTCGGCCTGATCTTCGGCATGCTGTGCGCGTTCGTGCGCAATGCGCTGTTCGGCGGACTGTCGGAACCCGACGACGTCGAACGCCATACCGGCCTGCCGGTGTTGGCCGCCATTCCCTATAGCGACATGCAGGACAAGCTGTGGCGGCGCAGCCGGCGCAAGAACGCCAGCGTGCCTGCGCTGCTGGCGCAGAGCCAGGGCAACGCGCCGCCCATCGAAAGCCTGAGGTCGTTCCGCAACGTGCTGCAGGCGTCGCTGCGCCAGTCGGCCAACAACATGGTCATGTTCACCGGCCCCGTGGCAGGCGTGGGGAAGTCCTTCCTGTCGGCCAACTTCGCCTTCATCCAGGGCGGCGTGGGCAAGCGCGTGCTGCTGATCGACGCTGACTTCCGCAAGGGCCAGCTCAACCGCTACTTTGGCGTGCCCAAGGAAGACGGCCTGTTCGAAGTGCTGTCGGGCACGATACCGCTGACCCAGGTCCGCAAGCACAGCGTGTCCGAGGGCGTGGACTTCATCGCCACCGGCGCGGTCACCTTCGACCCGTCCGAGTTGCTGGCCTCGCCGGTGTTCGGCGAAACCCTGCGCGAACTGGCCTCGCAGTACGACATGGTGATCCTGGACACGGCGCCCGTGCTGTCGTCTCCGGACGCGGCCGTGGTCGGCACGCATGCGGCGGCGGTGATGGTGGTGGTGCGTTCGGGCATGAACACCGTGGGCGAGATCCGCGAGACGGCCAAGCGCCTGATCCAGGCGGGCGCGCCGGTGGACGGCGTGCTCTTCAACGGCCTCAAGCTCCTGCCGGAACGCTTCGGCTTCCGGTCCAAGTACGGCAGTTACCGCTACTCCCGTGCGGCGTATTACGGCGATTTCAAACAGAACGGCCCTAAATAACGCCACCCGGAGAAACTGGCATGCACGGAACTTTTGGCTGGGACACGCCGCAAATTCTGGATGCGGTTTTCAAGGCTTATGACATACGCGGCACGGTGCCGGAAGAAATCGATGCGAGGTTCGCGCACAGCCTGGGGATGGCGGCGGGAACCCAGGCCCGCGAACAGGGGGCGCGGTCCATCGTGGTGGGGAGGGACGGCAGGCTGAGCAGCGTCGAGCTGGCGGCCGCCTTGCAGGCGGGCCTGCGCTCGGCGGGCATGCACGTCATCGACATCGGTATGGCGACCACGCCGATGGTGTACTTCGCGACGCGCCTGATGGACACGGGCGCGGGCATCGCGGTCACGGGCAGCCACAACCCGCCCGCGCACAACGGCTTCAAGATCGTGCTGGACGGCGCCTCGCTATATGGCGAAGGCATCACCGCGCTGCGCGATGCGATGCGCCTGCCCATCGAATCGGCCAGCGCCTCGGGCGGACGCACGCAGATGCAGATCATGCCGTGCTACACGGCGCGCCTGATGGGCGATATCCGCATGGCGCGTCCGATGAAGATCGCCATCGATTGCGGCAACGGCGTGGCGGGCGCCGCGGCGCCGGCGCTGTTCCGCGCCCTGGGCTGCGAAGTGGTCGAGCTGTTCTGCGAGGTCGACGGCTCGTTCCCGGGCCATCACCCGGATCCGGCCGATCCGCAGAACCTGCAGGACCTGATCTATTGCCTGCGCTATTCCGACTGCGAGGTCGGCCTGGCGTTCGACGGCGACGGCGACCGGCTCGGCGTGGTGACCAAGACGGGGCAGATCATCTGGCCCGATCGCCAGCTGATCCTGTTCGCGCGCGACGTGCTGTCGCGCAATCCGGGCGCCGAGATCCTCTATGACGTCAAGTGCAGCCGCCACGTGGCGCGCGCCATCACCGAGGCGGGCGGCAAGGCCACCATGTGGAAGACGGGGCACTCGCTGATCAAGGCCAAGATGCGCGAGACCGGCGCGCTGCTGGCCGGCGAGATGAGCGGCCACATCTTTTTCAAGGAGCGCTGGTACGGCTTTGACGACGGCATCTACGCCGCCGCCCGGCTGCTGGAGATCCTGTCCGGCGCGCCGGATCCCTCGGCCCTGCTGGAAAGCCTGCCGCAGTCCTGCGCTACGCCCGAAATCAAGCTGGAAACCGCCGAAGGCGAGCAGTTCGACCTGGTGGAAGCGCTGCGTGCGCAGGGACAGTTTCCCGGCGCGCAGTCCATCAACGACCTGGACGGCATCAGGGTGGATTACGCCGACGGCTTCGGCCTGGCGCGTCCGTCCAACACCACGCCGACGGTGGTATTGCGTTTTGAAGGGGACACCGTGGCCGCATTGGCCCGTATCGAGGAGGATTTCCGCAACGCGTTCCGACGCATTGCCCCTCATGTTCGTTTACCGTTTTAAGGAGCATCACGCGATGGGAAAGGCCAAGTATGCGATTGAGGCGCTAAGGGCGAATTCGGGCCTGGCGGACAGCCCGGAGTGGCAGGCGTTCGCGCAGGCCGCGCACGGCGCGGAATTGGACGGCGCGGCGCTGAAGGTCATCGAGGCGGCGGGTCTTTGCGTGGACCTGAGCATGCAACGGCAGTCGCCGGCGCTGGAAGCGGCGGCCATGTCGCTGCTGCAGGCGCGCGGCGTGGCGGATGCGCGCCAGGCATTGTTCGCGGGCGAGCCGGTCAACTGGACCGAAGGCAAACCGGCATGGCATACGGCGCTGCGCGCCGGGCGCACGCGGGAACAGCCTGACGGCCAGGACGCTGACTCCGTCTGCGAGCATTCGCGCATGACGGACTTCGTGCGGCGGGTGGACCAGACGGCCGATTTCAACACGGTGCTGCATATCGGCATCGGCGGCAGCGATTGGGGGCCGCGCCTGGCGGTCCAGGCGTTTGGCGGGGCGCAGCAGCGCCGTCAGATCCGCTTCGTGTCCAACATCGACGGACACGCGTTCCATGATGCGGTGGCCGGGCTGGACCCGCGCCGCTGCCTGGTGGTGGTGTCTTCCAAGTCCTTCACCACCGCCGAGACGCTGCACAACGCGCGCGCGGCCATCGCCTGGCTCAAGCAGGGCGGCGTGGCCGACGTGTCGGAACATCTGGCCGCGGTCACCGCCAACGTGTCGGCGGCACGCGCGCTGGGCGTGCCGTCCAGCCAGATCTTCAAGATGTGCGACTGGGTGGGCGGGCGCTATTCGGTCTGGTCGGTCGCCGGCCTGTCGATCGCGCTGACGGTCGGCGCCGACGTGCTGATCGGCATGCGGGCGGGCGCCGAGGCCATGGACCAGCATTTCCAGCAAGCGCCGTTCGCCTCGAATGCGCCGATCCAGCTGGCGCTGGCGGGCCTGGTCAACTGCAGCGTGCTGGGCCACAACTCGCTGAACATCGCGGCCTACAGCGCGCGGCTGCTGCACCTGGTCACCTATTTGCAGCAGCTGGAAATGGAATCGCTGGGCAAACGGGTCGCGGGCGACGGCGCGGCGGTCGGCGTGCCGACGGCTCCCATCATCTGGGGCATGCCGGGCACCGATGGCCAGCACACCTTCTTCCAGTGGCTGCATCAAAGCGAAGAGGGCGCGCCGGTGGACTTCATCGCCAGTCTGCAAGGCCATGCGGATAGTCCCGATGCGCACCGCATGCTGCTGGCCAACTGCCTGGCGCAGCGCCAGGCGTTGCTGCGCGGCAAATGCCTGGAGCAGGCGCTGATGGACGTGGCGCACATCGACGACCAGGAGCGTGCGCTGAGCCTGGCGCAGCACATGGTCCATCCGGGCGGGCGCCCTTCGACCCTGATCGTGTTGCGCCAGCTGGATCCGCGCGGCCTGGGCGCGCTGCTGGCGTTGTACGAGCACAAGGTGTTCGTGCAGAGCGTGGTCTGGGGCATCAATCCCTTCGACCAGTGGGGCGTGGAACTGGGCAAACGCCTGGCCACCGGCATCGAGCGCGAGCTGGCGGTGCCGGTGTCGGCCGGCGTGGTGGACTGGGGCCACGACGCGTCCACCTCGTACTGGATCGACCGCTACCGCAGCCATGCACAGGCGCCGCGGCCGCGCCATGCCTGGGTGCCGGGCGTGGCGGCGCATCTGTGAGGGAGACCATGCCGGATCTGCATGTGTTGGTGACGGGCGGCGCCGGCTATATCGGCACGCACACGCTGGTCGCGATGTTGGCGGCGGGCCAGCGGCCGCTGGTGCTGGATAACTTCAGCAACGGCAGCCGCGAGGCCGTGCGCCGCGTCGAGCGCCTCTGCGGCGTGGAGATTCCTCTGGTGGAAGGGGACATCCGCAGCCCTGGACTGGTCGAATCGGTGCTGGCCGAGACGGCAGCGCGCGGCGCGCCGGTGCAGGCGGTGCTGCATCTGGCCGGCAGCAAAGCGGTGGGCGAGTCGGTTGCCGATCCGCTCAAGTACTACGACAACAACGTCGGCGGCTCGGTGACGCTACTGCGCGCCATGCGCGAGGCGGGCGTGACGCGCATGGTGTTCAGTTCTTCGGCCACAGTCTACGGCGAGCCCCGCTACCTGCCGCTGACCGAGGCGCATCCGCTGGCGCCAACCAACCCCTACGGCCGCACCAAGCTGATGGTGGAGGAAGCGCTGCGCGATGTCTGCACGGCCGATCCCGCGTTCAGCGCGGTGACGTTGCGCTACTTCAATCCCATCGGCGCGCATTCGAGCGGCCAGATCGGGGAAAGTCCGCGCGACATTCCGAACAACCTGTTCCCGTACATCACCCAGGTGGCGGTAGGTCGCCAGCCTTTCCTGCGGGTGTTCGGCGACGACTACGAGACGGCCGACGGCACCGGCGTGCGCGACTATCTGCACGTGATGGACCTGGCGCAGGGGCATGTGCAGGCGCTGGCCTATTCGGAGCGCCATCCCGGATTCGTGGCGGTCAACCTGGGTACCGGGCAGGGCACCAGCGTGCTGGAGCTGGTGCATGCGTTCGAACGGGTCAACGGCTGCCGCATTCCCGTGCAGGCGCAGGCCAGGCGTCCCGGCGACGTCGAAAAGATGTGGACCGATCCCACGCTGGCGGCTTCCTTGTTCGGCTGGCATAGCACGCATGACGTGGATGCGATGTGCGCGGACGGCTGGCGCTGGCAGCAGGGCAATCCTCAGGGCTACGACCTCGGCACAGGGACATAACCCCTGCGCCGTATCGGATGGATTCCTCGAAACCGGCGCGAGCGGTTACAGTTGACGGAAATATTGCGAAGCAGCATTGCCCGGCGGCCTGGCCGCCGCGGCCGTGCACCGTCAACGAGGCGCACCCATGTTTGAATTCAATCCCTCTACCGGCCTCCTGCAGGAGCTGCAGTCATGAGCGGGCCGACCTACAGCGCGCCGGCCCACTGGAACCTGGACAGCATCGTGTCCGGCCTGCGCGAAGCGCGCGTGGCCTGGCGCGGCCCCCGCGGCCGCCTGCGCGAAGACGCCGGCCTGCGCGAATTCCCGTCGCAGGAAAGCCTGCGCCAGATCGTCAAGGATCTCTGTGGCGCGCTGTTCCCGATGCGCCTGGGTCCCATCGACCTGCGCGAAGAGGTCGAGGACTTCTACGTCGGCCATACCATCGGCGCGGCGCTGGACGCGCTGCTGCACCAGGTCTGTCTTGAATTGCAGTACGTGGGCCGGCCCGAACAGACCGAGCCCGCGGATGCGCGCCAGCGCGCCATCGAGATCGTGCGCCAGTTCGGCGCGGAGCTGCCGCGCGTGCGCGCCGCGCTGGACCTGGACGTGACCGCCGCCTATCAGGGCGACCCGGCCGCGCACAATGTGGACGAGGTCCTGCTGTGCTATCCGGGCGTGGCGGCGATGATCCACCACCGTCTGGCCAATGTGCTGTACCGCCTGGGCGCGCCGATGCTGGCGCGCATCGTGGCGGAAATCGCGCATGCGGATACGGGCATAGACATCCACCCGGGCGCGACCATTGGCCGCAGCTTCTTCATCGACCACGGCACCGGCGTCGTGATCGGCGAGACCGCCATCATCGGCGACCGCGTGCGCCTCTATCAGATGGTCACGCTGGGCGCCAAGCGCTTCCCGCCGGGTGAAAACGGCGAACTCAAGAAGGGCCTGGCGCGTCACCCCTTGATCGAGGACGACGTGGTGATCTACGCTGGCGCGACGATTCTCGGCCGCGTCACCATCGGCAAGGGTTCGACCATCGGCGGCAACGTCTGGCTGACCCGCAGCGTGCCGCCGGGCAGCAACGTGACCCAGGCCAGCCTGGTCAGCGACATGCCCGACTGCGGCCTGGGCGGCTGAGCAGCTTGAGGCCGCAGCCTTTCGCGCAGCGGCCGCCTTTTCGCGCGGGCGCCGATGCGCGCCCGCGTAACGGCCGGCCCTGAGGAGCCTGGATGGACACACGAGTCTCTGATCTGGCCGCGCTGCGCGGCTTTGTCGACCGCCACCCTCGGCTGTTCGTGCTGACGGGGGCGGGCGTCAGCACCGATTCCGGCATCCCCGACTACCGCGACACCGAAGGCGAATGGAAGCGCAAGCCGCCCATGACGCTGCAGACCTTCATGGGCGGCGAACTGGCGCGGGCGCGCTATTGGGCGCGCAGCATGGTGGGCTGGCGCCGTTTCGGCCATGTGCAGCCCAATGCCTCGCACCGGGCGCTGGCGCGGCTGGAATCGCGCGGCCGCGTCTCGGTGCTGGTGACGCAGAACGTCGACGGCCTGCACGAGGCCGCCGGCAGCCGCGACGTCGTCGACTTGCACGGCCGGCTGGACGAGGTGCGTTGCATGGCCTGCGACTGGCGCGGCGGCCGCCAGGCATGGCAAGAGGCGTTGCAGGACGGCAACCCGGAATGGACGCTGCTGGATGCCACGGATGCGCCTGACGGCGACGCCGACCTGGAAGGCGAGGACTTTGCGCAATTTCAGGTGCCGCCCTGTCCGCGCTGCCGCGGCATCGTCAAGCCGGACGTGGTCTTTTTTGGTGAAACCGTGCCGCGCGAACGCGTGGACCGCGCCAACGCCGGCCTCATGAACGCCGACGCGGTGCTGGTGGTGGGGTCATCGTTGATGGTGTATTCCGGCTACCGCTTCGTCAGCGCCGCGTCGCGCAACGGCATGCCGGTAGCTGCCATCAACCTGGGGCGCACCCGCGCCGACAGCATGCTGACGCTGAAAGTGGAACTGCCTTGCGCCGTGGCGCTGGACGCGCTGTAACACACCCCGGGGCCGGCCGGTTTTTGACCGGTCTAAGCAAGTACTTGCCCTGCAAAGGTTTTTTTCGGCTGTTACAGACCTTTCCATAGGGTTGTCCACAGGAACTGGGGATAACTCCTAGGGATAACCCCGAGTTTTCGACCTTTTTCGCGCTGCGTTTGTCAAGTCTCGGCGGCGTCCGCCATGTCCCCCATTAGCGCCTTGCGGGCCGCGTGCCAGCTGCCGGCGTCCGGCGCATATAGCAGGCCGCCGGTGCGATGCGTGGGCTTGTAGGGCGAACCGTCGAAGTGGGCCGCGTAGCCGCCGGCTTCGCGGTGCAGCAGCCAGCCGGCTGCGTGGTCCCAGGCCGTCAATTGGTTGTAGAACGCGATGTGGCAGTGCCCGGCGGCCAGCATGCGGTACTCATGCGCGGCGCAACGCAGCGAGGCGGTGCTGCCCAGGCGCGACAGGTTGCTGTTGACGGTGGTACGCATCGGCTCGGGCAGGGCGCCGGTCGAGATCAGGCCGTCCATGTCTTCGGGCGGCGCGGGGCTGGCCACCGCGAGCTGGGCCTGCTTGCCGTTTTCATATTCCATCCAGGCGCCTTCGCCGCGCACGGCGAGCGCGCTGTCGCGGCTGACCGGGTCGTAGATGACGCCCGCGATCACGTCGCCGCGATGGCAGGCGGCGATCATCATGCCGAAGAGAGGCAGGCCCGCGACGTAGTTGCGGGTGCCGTCGATGGGGTCGATCAGGAAGGCCAGGTCGGCGTCGACCAGCATGTTCAGCAGCGCGGGATTGCGGGCCGAGGCCTCTTCGCCGATCAGCACGGCGCCCGGATGCAGCTTGGCCAGGCGCGCGGCGATCAGGCGTTCGGCGGCTTCGTCCGCGTCGGTCACGAGGTCGCGGGCGGAGCTTTTGCCGCGCACAGCGCCTTCCGGCAGATTGCGAAAGCGCGGCATGACTTCCGTCTGCGCGGTTTCGGCCAGGATGGCGGCAAGCCGGCGAGTGTCCTCGCGGGTGAAGGTTCTGCTCATACGGACTCGTTCGGTCAGGGAACGCGCAAATCTACCATGCCGGACGCGGGGCGGGATGCCACATATCGGACTCCCGGAAACCCGCGCGCCAAATGCGCGCGGCCCCCGCCGGCAGAAGCCGGCGGGGGCCGCGGCGCGCAAGGGGCCGTCAGGCGCCCAGGTCCACGCAGAGGTACTTGATCTCCAGGTACTCTTCGATGCCGTACTTCGAGCCTTCGCGGCCCAGGCCGGATTGCTTGACGCCGCCGAACGGGCCGACTTCATTGGAGATGATGCCGGTGTTGATGCCGACGATGCCGTACTCCAGCGCTTCGGACACGCGCCAGATGCGGGCGTAGTCGCGGGTGAAGAAGTAGGCGGCCAGGCCGAAGATGGTGTCGTTGGCCATGCCGATGACTTCCGCTTCGGTTTCGAAGCGGAACAGCGGGGCCACCGGGCCGAAGGTTTCCTCGGTCGCGAAGCGCATCGACTGGGTCACGTCGCGCACCACGGTCGGTTCGAAGAAGGTGCCGCCCAGCGCGTGGGGCTTGCCGCCGGCGATGACCTTGGCGCCGTGCGCGGTCGCGTCGGCGATGTGCTCCTGTACCTTTTCCACGGCGCTGCTGTCGATCAGCGGACCCTGGGTCACGCCGTCGGCGAAGCCGTCGCCGACCTTCATGGCTTCGACCTTGGCGACCAGGCGCTTGGCGATTTCTTCGTACACGCCGGCCTGCACGTAGATGCGGTTGGCGCAGACGCAGGTCTGGCCGGCATTGCGGTACTTGGAAGCCAGGATGCCGTCGACCGCGCGGTCCAGGTCGGCGTCGTCGAACACGATGAAGGGCGCGTTGCCGCCCAGCTCCAGCGACAGCTTCTTGATGGTGGGCGCGCACTGCTCCATCAGCGTGCGGCCGACTTCGGTGGAGCCGGTGAAGCTCAGCTTGCGCACCACGTCGCTTTCGCACAGGGCCGCGCCGATTTCGCGCGAGCTGCCGGTGATGACATGGAACACGCCAGCGGGCACGCCGGCTTCTTCAGCCAGCACGGCCAGCGCCAGCGCGGTCAGCGGGGTCTGTTGCGCGGGCTTGACCACCATGGTGCAGCCGGCGGCCAGGGCCGGGCCGACCTTGCGGGTGATCATGGCGGCCGGGAAGTTCCACGGCGTGATGGCGGCGGTGACGCCGATGGGCTGCTTGAGCGCCATCAGGCGCTGGCCGGCCTTGGGGCTTTGCAGGATGTCGCCGTCGATGCGCTTGGCTTCTTCGCCGAACCACTCCAGGAACGAGGCGGCATAGGCGATTTCGCCGGCGGCTTCGGTCACGGGCTTGCCCTGTTCGGACGTCATGATGGCGGCCAGGTCCTGCTGGTTCTGCATCATGAGCTGGGCCCACTTCAGCAGGATCGCGGCGCGTTCCTTGCCGGTCTTGGCGCTCCAGGCGGGCAGGGCGGCCTCGGCGCTGGCGATGGCTTGTTCGGCTTCCTTGCGGCCCAGCTTGGGCACGGACACGATGGTCTTGCCGGTGGAGGGATTGTCCACGGGGATGGAAGGGCCATTGCCGGCGGCTACCCACTTGCCGTCGATGTAGCAGGCGTCGCGCAGCAGATCGGGGCGCGCCAGGGGATGGGTCAGTGCGGTCATTGTTGGAGTCTCCTTGAAGGGAAGCGGTGGGCCAGGAAACGCTTGCGGGCGTGGCGGCAGATCCGCTACGCCCGCAAAACTTGTGCCTGCCCGCCGGAATACCGGTAGTTCAGGTCCTGTGCGTCAGGCGGCGAGCGCCTCGGACAGGATGGCCAGCGCGCGATCGAACTGGGCGTCGGGGATGGTCAAGGGGTACAGGAAGCGCAGGACGTTGCCGTACACACCGCAGCTTAGCAAAATCAGGCCCTTTTCGATGGCGCGGGCTTGCACACGCTTGACCGCTTCCGCGTCCGGCTTGCCGGTGGCGGGATCGTTCAGTTCCAGGGCGACCATGGAGCCCAGGCCGCGCACGTCGGCGATGCCCGGCACCTTGGCGCGCAGGCCTTCCAGGTGCGCGCGCAGCTTGTCGCCCAGGGTGACGGCGCGTTCGCACAGCTTTTCCTCGGCGATCACGTCCAGCACGGCATGCGCCGCGGCGACCGCCAGCGGGTTGCCGGCGTAGGTGCCGCCCAGGCCGCCGGCCGCAGGCGCGTCCATGACGTCGGCGCGGCCGACCACGCCCGAGATCGGGAAGCCGCCGCCCAGGCTCTTGGCCATGGTGATCAGGTCGGCCTGGACCGAGTGGTGTTCCATGGCGAACAGCTTGCCGGTGCGGCCGAAGCCGGTCTGGACTTCGTCGGCGATCAGCAGGATGCCGTGTTCGTCGCAGATCTTGCGCAGCGCCGTCATCAGTTCCGGCGGGGTGATGTTGAAGCCGCCTTCGCCCTGGACAGGTTCCAGAATGATGGCCGCGACGCGCTTGGGATCGATGTCGCACTTGAACAGCAGGTCCAGCCCCTTGAGCGAGTCCGCCACGGTGATGGACTGGGTGGCGTTGGGGAAGGGCACGTGATAGATGTCGCCCGGCATCGGACCGAACGACAGCTTGTACGGGGCGACCTTGCCGGTCAGCGCCATGCCCAGCATGGTGCGGCCGTGGAACGAACCCGAGAAGGCGATGACGCCCGAGCGGCCGGTGGCCGAGCGCGCGATCTTGATGGCGTTTTCGACGGCTTCGACGCCGGTGGTGAAGAAGGCGCTCTTCTTCAGGCCGTCGATGGGGGCGAGGCGGTTGATGCGCTCGGCCAGCGAGACATAGCCTTCGTACGGCACGATCTGGTAGGCCGTGTGCGTGAAGTTGTCCAGCTGCGCGGAGACCGCGGCCTTGATCTTCGGGTGCAGGTGGCCCGTGTTCAGGACGGCGATGCCGCCTGCGAAATCGATATATTCCTTGCCATTGGCGTCCCAAAGGGTGGCGTTTTCGGCGCGCACCGCGTAGAAGTCGCACATGACGCCGACGCCGCGGGGCGTGGCCAGGGAACGGCGGGTATTCAGGTCCTGATTCTTCATCTCAGCCTCTGCGAGCATGATGGGGCGGGAAAACCTTATTTAATGCTACGATGGCCCCATTTGTGGGAACCACTTTTATAAATCGGGTAGAACCAATTGCGGTCCATAGTCGGTGACTTGCTGCAGCTGCGGCTGGCGGACGGCTCCAGCGAGCCCATGAACAAGCGGCTGTACCGCGGCATCCGCGAAGCCATCCTGGATGGAGCCATTGCCGCGGACTCGCGCCTGCCCGCCTCGCGGGACCTGGCGGCAGAGCTCGGCATCGCCCGCAACACCGTGGTCCACGTCTATAGCCAACTGCTGGCTGAAGGCTACACCCGCAGTCGCCAGGGCAACGGCACCTTCGTCAACGCCTCGGTGCCGGATTCCTACCTGGCCAGCGGCCGGCGCAAGCGCCAGCCGCCGCCCGCGCAGCCGCGCCCGGCGCTGTCGCCGCGCGGCGCCGCCATCGTCGACGGCGTCTCGGCCTCGCCCTACCAATGGGGCGCCTTCATGCCCGGCGTGCCCGACCTGACCGAATTCCCGCACAAGAAGTTCGGCCGCATTTTCAGCGCCCTGTGGCGCAATCCCTCGCCCGACCTGCTGACCTACGCCTACGGCGGCGGGCTGCCGGCCCTGCGCGAGGCGCTGGCGCAGCATCTGGCGCTGACGCGCTCGATCGATTGCGATCCCGAGCAGATCATCATCACCGAAGGTTCGCATCAGGCCATCGACCTGACCACCCGCATCCTGGGCGAAGCCGGCGAGACCGCCTGGGTCGAGGATCCTGGCTACTGGGGCGCGCGCACCGTGCTGCAGGCCAACGGCCTGCACACCGTGCACCTGCCGGTGGACGAGGAGGGCATGCGCCTGCCGGAGACCGTGGGCACGCCGCCGCGTTTCATCTTCGTCACGCCCTCGCACCAGTATCCGCTGGGGCCGGTCATGTCGCTGACGCGCCGGCGCCAGTTGCTGGCGGTGGCGCGGCAAAGCGGCAGCTGGATCATCGAAGACGACTACGACAGCGAATTCCGCTTCTCCGGCCGGCCCATCGCTTCGCTGTTGGGCTTGGAACCCGAAGCGCCCGTGATCTACATGGGAACCTTCAGCAAGACCTTGTATCCGGGCCTGCGCGTGGGCTACCTGGTGCTGCCCAAGACCCTGACCGCCGCGTTCCAGGCAGCGCACGCCGAGCTCTACCGCGAGGGCCACCTGATGACGCACGCGGCCCTGGCCACGTTCATCTCGGAAGGCCACTACGCCGCCCACATCCGCCGCATGCGCATGCTGTACGGACGCCGCCGCGCCATGCTGGTCAATCTGATTGAACGCAGGCTGGGGCCGGATTGGCTGCATCGCGACGCCAGCATGGCGGGGCTGCATCTGGTGCTGACGCTGCCCGAGGACATGGACGATCTGCGCGTGGTGGATGTGGCGCGCAGCAAGGGCGTGCTTACGCGCGCGCTGTCGCGCTACTACGTCAACGACGAGGGCCGCCGGCCGGGCCTGCTGCTGGGCTATGCCTGCGTGCCGGAGCACGACATTGCGCGCAAATTCGAGGTGCTGCTGGACAGCCTGAACGAAGTGGCGCGCGCGTCCGTCGCGCTGGCGGCGTCAGGCGGGCGCTAGCGCCGCCGCGAAGGCCGCGGCGTTGCGCATGCCCTGGTCTTCGAAGTTGGTGTTGAACACCGCGTGCGCCTGGGCGCTTTGCACCGCCAGCCGCGCGAAGCGCTCGGCCAGTTCGGCCAGCTCCTGTTCCGAGTATTCGTATTGGAAGCGGCCCGAGGACGCGGCGCCGGACACGTTCCAGGCGGCCGTATTGCGTCCGTGCAGGCGCAGCAGCGTCAGCTCCGGATGGGTGCACTCCCAGACCGCGGGCACGGTGTTGTCGAAGCCTTGGGGGCTATCGACCACCGTATGGACCACGCCGAGATCGCGTTCGAAGGCCAGGGTGTCCGTGGTGGCGGAGGGCGACTCGAACCAGCTGCGGTGGCGGAATTCCACCGACACCAGGTGTTCTTCCATGCGACGCGCGCAGTCGGCCACCCGCGCCCGGCCGCGCGCGTCGCGCCGGATCCAGGGCGGAAACTGGAAATGCACCGCGCCCAGCTTGCCCGTCATGCGCAAGGGTTCCAGCGCAAGCTGGTAGCGGCGCCAGAGTTCATCGCGCAGGTCGGCGGGCATGCGGTCGTGGTAAATGACGGGTTCCGGCCAATCGGGCAGTTCGCGCCGGATGTCCGCGGGCAGCGCGGATAGCGGCGTCTGATGGCCGGTGAACAGCCGGAAGGCCTTGATGTTGAAGACGAAATCGTCCGGCGTGCGCTGCGCCCACAAGTAGGCGTTTTCGGCCGTGGGCATGGCGTAATAGCTGGAATCGACCTCGGCCATGGGAAAGCGCGAGGCATAGAAGCGCAGCCGCGCTTCGGCGCTGCGGACCTCCGGCGGGTAGAAGCGGCCGCAGGCCAGCAGGGTGGGATCGGTCCAGGAGGCGGTGCCGGTCAAGAGGCGCATGGCCACAGGCGAATCAGACTTTATTGAAAAAATTCTGTATAAATATACAGTGTTCATCCGAAGCCCGGCAATGTCCGGGCTCGCCGTTTTCAGCGGCTGCCTTGCTGCGGCCCCGCCCCATGTCCGACCAAACCGATACGTCCAACCCGTCCGCCGAACGCCCTGATCCCCTGGCCGATCTCAACCCCGCCCAACGCGAGGCCGCCGAATTCGGCGTGGCCGGCGCGCCGGGAGACGACGGCCCCCTGCTGGTGATCGCCGGGGCAGGCTCGGGCAAGACCAATACGCTGGCCCACCGGGTCGCGCACCTGATCCTGAACGGCGCCGATCCCCAGCGCATGCTGCTGTTGACCTTCTCGCGCCGCGCGGCGCTGGAAATGGAGCGGCGCGTGGGCTCGGTGCTGCAGCGGGTGATGAGGCTGCGCGCCACGCAGCAGGCGCCGTCGCTGCCCTGGGCCGGCACCTTCCACGCGATCGGCGCGCGCCTGCTGCGCGATTGCGCGCAACGCATCGGCCTGTCCGAGGCCTTCACCATCCACGACCGCGGCGACGCCGAGGACCTGATGGGCATGGTGCGCCACGAACTGGGCCTGTCGTCCACCAAGTCGCGCTTTCCGCTCAAGGGCACCTGCCTCGCCATCTATTCGCGCGTGGTCAACAGCCAGACCCCGGTGGCCGACGTGCTGAAGACCTCCTTCCCCTGGTGCGCCCAATGGGAAGACGAACTCAAGAACCTGTTCCGCGCCTACGTCGCGGCCAAGCAGGACCAGCAGGTGCTGGACTACGACGACCTGCTGCTGTACTGGGCCGAGATGATGGGCGACCCCGGCATCGCGGCCGACGTGGGCGCGCGCTTCGACCACGTACTGGTGGACGAATACCAGGACACCAACCGCTTGCAATCCGCCATCCTGCTGGCGATGAAGCCCGACGGCCGCGGCCTGACGGTGGTGGGCGACGATGCCCAATCCATCTATTCGTTCCGCGCGGCCACGGTGCGCAACATCCTGGACTTTCCGAACCAGTTTCCCAACCCGGCCAGGGTCATCACGCTGGACCGCAACTACCGTTCCACCCAGCCCATCCTGAACGCGTCCAATGCCGTGATCGGCCTGGCCACGGAACGTTACGCCAAGGACCTGTGGACCGATCGCCAGTCGTCCCAGCTGCCCGAACTGGTGACGGTCAGCGACGAAGCCGGCCAGGCGCGCTGGGTGGCCGACCAGGTGCTGGCGCAGCGCGAAGGCGGGGCCACGCTCAAGTCGCAGGCGGCGCTGTTCCGCACCGCCAGCCACAGCGCCGCGCTGGAACTTGAACTGACCCGCCGCAACATTCCCTTCGTGAAGTTCGGCGGGCTGCGCTTCCTGGAGGCCGCGCACGTAAAGGACCTGTTGTCGCTGTTGCGCTGGGCGGAGAATCCGCGCGGCCGCATGGCGGGCTTTCGCGTGGCGCAGTTGCTGCCCGGCATCGGCCCGGCCACGGCGGGCAAGCTGATGGACGCCATGTCCGCCTCCGCCGAACCGCTGCGCGCGCTGCGCGAATTCAAGCCGGGCGCGGCGGCGCAGGAAGAGTGGGGCGCTTTCGCCGATACGTATGCGGCCTTGTGCGACCCCGCGCTGAAATGGCCCGCCGACGTGGACCTGGCCCTGCGCTGGTATGGCGCGCAGCTGGAACGCCTGTATGACGATGCGCGCGTGCGCCGCGCCGACCTGGACCAGTTGGTGCGCATCGCCGCGGGCTACGGCTCGCGCGAACGCTTCCTGACCGAACTGACGCTGGATCCGCCGGACGCCACCAGCGACGAGTCCGGCGCGCCGCATCGCGACGAGGACTACATGATCCTGTCCACCATCCATTCCGCCAAGGGACAGGAATGGAAGGCGGTCTATGTCCTGAACGTGGTGGACGGCTGCATCCCGTCGGACATGAGCACCGGCACGGCCGAGGAAATCGAGGAAGAGCGCCGCCTGTTGTATGTGGCGATGACACGCGCCAAGGAACGCCTGCAGCTCATCGTGCCGCAGCGCTTCTACGTGCACCAGCAGACCGGCATGGGCGACCGGCACGTCTACGGATCGCGCACGCGCTACATCACCAATGCGATGCTGCCGCTGTTCGACCACCTGCCCAAGCTGCCGGACCTGCCCGCCGGGCGCGCCGCGCCGAAGGAGCCTCAAGCGCCCAGCGTGGACGTGGCCAAGCGGGTGCGGAACCTGTTCTCGTAGGCTGGGCTATCATCGGCCGATACGCATAAGCTGTCCGGCAGGGATCGCATTGCAAAAGGGTGTTTATGTCTACTGAAGAACATACCGCCGACGACTCGAAACGAGAGGTCGTCGCATCGATCGCCTATGTGAACGGACGGCGGGAACGCGAGGTTCCCATCGACGAAGTCGCCCAGTACGTCAGCCAGGACCACGGCATGCTGTGGATCGGCCTGCGCAATCCGCGCCCGGAAGTGCTGGCGAAGGTCGCCAGCGAACTTGGCGCCTGCGACAAGAACCAGGAAGAAATGCTGGAATCCCACCGGCGGCCGAAGATCATCGACTACGGCAACATGATCCTCATCGTCGCCATCACGGTCGAGGTCGAGGCCGAGCGCCCCATCTTCGGCGAGACCCAGTTCCTGATCGGCGATGGCTTTTTGGTCACGGTGCGGCGCGGCGCCACCGCCGGCCATAGCCCCTTGCGCGAACGGCTGGAAGCCTCGCCCGACCTGCTCAAGCGCGGCAGCGATTATGTGGCTTCCGAACTGCTGGACTGGCTGGTGGATCGCTATGTCGCGGCCGCCGGCAAGATCGAATCCGTGGTCGAAGGCGCCGAACAGAAGCTGCTGATCCGAGGCGCCAAGGACTCGGACATCCGCAGGCTGTACCGGCAGCGCCGCGACCTGCTGCGCATCCATACCGTGGTGTCGCCGCTGGCCGAAATCTGCCGACGCCTGGCGCGGGTCGAGATGTCCGCGGTGGACGAGCATGCCCGTCCGTATTTCGGCGAGGTCGCCGACCGCGTGCTGCGCGTGGATGAACTTTTCAACTCGCTGCGCGAATCCCTGGCCTTCGCCTTTGAAGCCAGCCTGATGATAGGTCAGGCCGCGCAGAACGACACCACCCGCAAGCTGGCGTCCTGGGCCGCCATCCTGGCGGTGCCCACGGCCATTGCCGGCATCTACGGCATGAACTTTGAATTCATGCCCGAACTGAAATCGCCCTGGGGCTATCCGATCACGCTGGGCGTCATCGTGTCGATCTGTTCGGTCCTGTATTGGCGCTTCCGCAAGTCGGGGTGGCTGTAGCGGGCGACTTCACGCCTCGCCTTTATGGCAAACTGCCTGCGTTTTCCTTCCTGGAGCCTGGCTGGTGCGTGGCAAATCCCCTTTACGCGGCGGCAGCAAGCTGACCGCCCTGATCGTCGCCGTGATCCTTGCGGCGGCAGGCGTCATCGTCAACTGGCTGCAGCCTTCGGGAAGAGAGGGGCAGGACCGGGCTGAACGGCCGGCGCCTTCAGCCCAGGGCCGGCCCGGCGCGACGCTGGCTGGCGGCATTCCGCAGGGCAGCTATACGCTTACCGGCATGATCGTCAACGTGGCCGACGGCGACACCGTGACGCTGCGCGCGTCCGACGGTCAGCACCGCATCCGCATGGACAGTATCGATGCGCCCGAAGAGGGCCACGGGTCCGACCAGCCCGGGCAACCCTATGCCGAGGCCGCGCGCAAGAACCTGGCCGGCCTGGTCGCGGGCAAGACGCTAAGCGCGCAATGCTACGAGAAGGACCAGTACGGCCGGGAAGTCTGCGCCCTGATCCTGGATGACGGCCGTTCGGCCAACCGCCTGCAGGTGGAGGCCGGCTACGCCTGGGCCTATACGGCGCGCCAGGGCGACTACCTGCGCGACAAGGCCATGCCGGACCTGCAGCGCCAGGCCAAGGCGGCCGGGCGCGGCCTGTGGGCGCAGCCCGGCGCCATGCAACCCTGGAAGTGGCGCTACGACTGCTGGCGGCAGCGCCAGTGCGGCTGAACCCGCGCGGGCCGGCCCGGAACGCCGCGCCCGAGCGCCGCCAGTCCTGGGGGATGCCTGGGTATGGTCCCCGGCCCGTGTTTGCTATCCTCTGTCGCAACGATTCGAAGGGAAGGTTTCCATGCGTGCATTGAAGCGGCTCTGGGCGGCGGCCATGCTGCTGTCGCTGGCGTTGGCGGGCTGCTCGCAAGAAAGCCCCATCAACAGCCCCTATCCGTCCGGCGCCGAAAGCCAGAACACGCTGTTTTCCGCCTTCGTCAAGCGATCTCCGAAGTACCTGGATCCGGCCAGCTCTTATTCCGGCGACGAGACCCCTTATACGTACAACATCTATGAGACGCTGTACGGCTACCACTACCTGAAGCGGCCCTACGAACTGGTGCCGCGCGCGGCGGCGTCGATCGACCCGCCCGTCTACCTGGATGCGCAGGGCAATACGCTGCCCGCCGACGCGCCCGGCGAGCAGATCGCGCAAAGCATCTACGACATCAAGATCCGGCCGGGGGCGCGCTACGCGCCGCACCCGGCATTCGCCCGCAAGACCGATGGCAGCTACGACTACTTTCCGCTGGCGCCGGGCGAACTGGACGACAAGTTCTACATTCCCGATTTCCCGCGCACCGGCACGCGCGAACTGACGGCCGACGATTACGTCTACGCGTTCCGGCGCCTGGTCAGCCCGCGCGTGGTGTCGCCGATCTCCAGCCTCATGACCGAGCACGTGACGGGCCTGAAGGAGTATGCGGACCGGCTGCGCCAGCGCGACCAGGCGCTGCGGCGAGACATGCCGGGCGGCGCTGGTGCGCCCTGGCTGGACCTGCGCGAGGCCGACGGCTTTACTGGCGTGCAGGCGCTGGATCCGCACACGCTGCGCATCCGCGTGAACGGCAAGTACCCGCAGTTCAAGTACTGGCTGGCCATGACCTTCACCGCGCCCATCCCCTGGGAAGCGGACCGCTTCTACAGCCAGCCCGGCATGGCGGCGCACGACCTGTCGTTCAATACCTGGCCAGTCGGCACCGGCCCCTACATGCTGGTGGAGTCGCTGCAGAACCGCCGCCACGTGCTGGGCCGCAACCCCAACTTCCACGGCGAACCCTATCCCTGCGAAGGCGAGCCCGGCGACGCGGCCGCGGGGCTGCTGGCCGACTGCGGCAAGCCCACGCCCTTCATCGACCGCGCGGAATTCAGCGTCGAAAAGGAAGCCATCCCGCTGACCGGCAAGTTCCTGCAGGGCTATTACGACGTGCCGCAGATCGAGCGCGGCGAGTACGGCGTGGCCATGCTGGTCGCGGCGGGCGACAGCCAGGACAAGGCGCGCCTGTACAACGAACACGGCATCAAGCTGCCCACGACCGTCGAGACCGCCAACTGGTACATGGGCTTCAACTGGCTGGACCCGGTGGTGGGCAAGGGCGACACGCCGGAGCAGGAAGAACGGAACCGCAAGCTGCGCCAGGCCATCAGCATCGCCTTCGACTGGGAAGAGTACGTCGCGGTCTTCGAAAACAGCCAGGCTTCAGTGGCCTACGGCCCGGTGCCGCCGGGCGTGCTCGGCTACCGCGAACCGCCCGAGGGCGTGAACCCGGTGGTCTACAACCTGGTCGACGGCAAGCCCGTGCGCAAGTCCGTGGACGTGGCCCGCCGCCTGCTGGCCGAAGCCGGCTACCCAGACGGCCGCAACGCCAAGACCGGCGCGCCGCTGGTGCTCTATTACGACTCGATGCAGGGCGGCGGCTCCAATCCGCAGTTCGACTGGATGCGGCGCCAGATGGCCAAGATCGGCGTGCAGCTGGACGTGCGCGCCACCGACTACAACCGCTTCCAGGACAAGATGATGCGCGGGTCCGCGCAGATCTTCCTGTGGGGCTGGAACGCCGACTATCCCGACGCCGAGAACTTCCTGTTCCTGCTGTACGGTCCCAACGCCAAGGCCAAGGGCGGCGGCGAGAACGCGGCCAACTACGCCAGCCCCGAATACGACCGCCTCTTCGAGCAGATGAAGTTCCTGGACGATGGCCCTGAAAAGGAACAGCTCATCGCCAAGATGACCGCCATCGTGCAGCGCGACGCGCCCTGGATGTTCGGCTATTTTCCGATGTCGGGCGGCGCCTACCAGCAATGGGTCGGCAATGCCAAGCCGACCCAGATGGTGCGCAATACGCTGCAGTACATGAAGATAGACCCGGTCCTGCGGCAGCAGAAGATCGACGAGTGGAACTATCCGAGGTGGTGGCCCATAGGCCTGTTCGCGCTGTTGCTGGCGCTGGCGATATGGCCGTCGTATGTGGCGCTGAAGCGGCGTGAACGGCAGACGGCATTCGCGCCGGCCCTGGGCAAGGAGCATCAATCATGATCGGCTACGTGATCCGCCGGTTGCTGTACGGCGTGCTGATCCTGATCGGCGTGAATCTTTTCACCTTCATCCTGTTCTTCGCTGTGAACACGCCCGACGACATGGCGCGGCTGGCCATCGGCGGGCAGCGCGCCAACCAGGAAGCCGTGGAGAAATGGAAGGTCGAGCGCGGCTACGACAAACCGCTGTTCTTCAACGCCAAGGCGCAAGGCGCGGCGCAGCTGACCGACACGGTGTTCTACCAGCGTTCGGTGCCCTTGCTGGTCATGGACTTCGGCGCGTCCGACGGCGGACGCGACATCGGCCGCGAGATCAAGACGCGCATGGGCCCCAGCCTGGCGCTGGCGGTGCCTACGTTTTTCCTGGGACTCTTCGTCAGCATTGTCTTTTCCCTGACGCTGGTGTATTTCCGCGCCACGCGGCTCGATTTCTGGGGCGTGGTGGTCTGCGTGCTGCTGCTGTCCATCTCCAGCCTGTTCTACATCATCGCCGGCCAATGGGTCTTTGCGAAGCTGCTGCGGCTGGTGCCGTTCTCGGGCTTTTCGGGCGGGCTGGACGTGGTCAAGTTCCTGGCGCTGCCGGTACTGGTCGCGATCGTGTCGCGGCTGGGTCCGGAGGCGCGCTTCTACCGCACCCTGTTCCTGGAGGAGATCGGCAAGGACTATGTGCGCACCGCGCGCTCCAAGGGCCTGGCTGAACGCATCGTGCTGTTCCGGCACGTGCTGCGCAACGCCATGCTGCCCATCCTGACCAGCACGGTGGCCGCGCTGCCGCTGCTCTTCATGGGCAGCCTGATCGCGGAGTCCTTCTTCGGCATTCCCGGCCTGGGCAGCTACACCATCGACGCCATCAACGCGCAGGACTTCTCCATCGTGCGCGCCATGGTGTTCCTGGGCGCCGCCCTCTATATCGTGGGGCTGATCCTGGCCGACATTTCCTACACGCTGGCCGACCCCCGCGTCCGATTCGAGTAGCCGCCATGCCCAAGTTCGTCTTCCTCTGGACCGATATCGCGCTGTGGCTCATGGTGCTGGGCGCGCTGGCCTATGTCTGGCATGTGCGGCGCAGCCCGAACCTGCGCGCGACCTGGGCGCGCGTGGCGCGCGACACGCCCGCCATGTGCTCGGCGGTGATTCTGGCCGCGTTCGTGGTGGTGGGTCTGCTGGACTCGGTGCATTACCGGCCGCTGCTGCCGCCGGCCCCCGGCGCGGCCGCCGACGCACCGCCGGCCTATGCGCCCGCGGTGCGCTCGGCGCTGGACGGGCTGCTCACCGGCTCGGTGCTGACGACGCCGGAAAAGACCTATTCCGAGCCCTTGGCGATACGGCAGTTCACCAAGGAAACCATGCTCGTCAACGACAAGCCGGTGCGCGACTTTCCCCGGCTGCGAGGGGCGGGCGTGCATCTGGAGGACGCCGATCGCGACCACCTGGGCGATGTCGCCAAGCGGCTAGGGCTGGGCCTGGCCGCAGGGCTTGCGGTGTCCGCCGTCGTGATCGGGCTGATGTATGCGGGCTTGGCCAGGCGGCGCGCCGCAAGGGCCGCCGAGGAGGCGGCTTCGGACGCGCCCTGGCGCGCCATGGCCGTCACCTTCACGCTGCTGTGCCTGACGGCGGGCGCCCTGGCCGGCCTGTCCAGCGGCTATCACGCGCTGGGCACCGACCGCATCGGCAACGACGTGTTGTGGCAGGCGCTCAAGAGCATCCGCACCGCGCTGGTCATCGGCAGCCTCACCACCATAGCCATGCTGCCGCCGGCCATCGTCTTCGGCATCGCCGCCGGTTATTTCAAGGGCAAGGTCGACGACGGCATCCAATATCTCTACACCACCATCACCGCGATTCCGGGCGTGTTGCTGGTGGCCGCCTGCGCGTTGATGATGCAGGTGTACATCGACAATCACGCCGACCTGTTCGACACCTCGGCCGCGCGCGCCGACCTGCGGCTGTTCCTGCTCTGCATGATCCTGGGTTTCACGGGCTGGGCCGGGCTGTGCCGGCTGCTGCGCGCCGAAACCCTCAAGCTGCGCGAGCTGGAATACGTGCAGGCGGCGCGGGCCTTCGGTGTCTCGCACTGGCGCATCATGACCCGCCATCTGCTGCCCAATGTGGCGCATCTGGTCCTGATCACCGTGGTGCTGGAATTTTCCGGGCTGGTCCTGTACGAGGCGGTGCTGTCCTATCTGGGCATAGGCGTGGATCCCAGCATGAACTCCTTCGGCTCCATGATCGATGGCGCCCGTCTGGAAATGTCCCGAGACCCGATGATCTGGTGGAACCTCTTGACCGCATTCCTGTTCATGCTGGCGCTGGTGCTGGCCGCCAACCTGTTCGCCGACGCGGTGCGCGATGCCTTCGATCCGCGTACGCGCCGCTACAAGCCCGGCCGCATGGCGCGCTTCGGCCTGTTCGGCCGCGCACCGCGCACGGCCCTGGCGACCGATACGCGCCAGTCCCGTCCGGGAGATGCGCCATGAGCCAGGCTCCCTTGCTTGAAGTGCACGGCCTGGACGTCGATATCGCCGGCGAAAGCGGCATGACGCATGCGGTCAAGCGCCTGCAGCTGGCGATCTCCAGACGCCAGACCTTTGCGCTGGTCGGCGAATCGGGGTGCGGCAAGAGCATGACGGCGCTGGCGCTCCTGCGCCTGCTGCCCGACGCCGGCCGCATCGTGGGCGGACAGATCGACCTGGACGGAGAAGACCTCAACCGCCTGCCGGAAAGCGCCATGCGCGGCGTGCGCGGCGGGCGCATCGGCATCATCTTCCAGGAGCCGTCCACCAGCCTGAACCCGGTCATGCGGGTGGGCGACCAGATCATCGAAACGCTGATCGCCCATACTCCCTTGCGTGGCGCGGCGGCGCGCGCCCGAGCCGTGGACTGGCTGCGGCGGGTAGGCATCCCGGAGCCCGAGCGGCGCATCGACGACTATCCCTTCCAGTTCTCGGGCGGCCAGAAGCAGCGCGTCATGATCGCCATCGCGCTGGCGGCCGAGCCCGTGCTGCTCATCGCCGACGAGCCCACCACCGCGCTGGACGTGACGGTGCAGGCGCAGGTGCTGGACCTGCTGGCCGACATCCAGCGGGAAATGGGCATGGCGGTGCTGCTGATCACCCACGACCTCGCGGTGGTGAAGAACGTCGCCCATCATGTGGCGCTGATGCGCGGCGGCGAGATCGTTGAAAGCGCCGACGCCGAGGAATTCTTCCGCGCACCCAAACATCCCTATGCGCGGCAGTTGTTCGAAGCGATCCCCACGTTTGAAAAGCGAGGCACGCCGCTCACGGCAAGCGGCCGCGAGGCCATGGCGCGCGACGAGGCCCGGCTGGCCGCCAGCGCCCAGGCGGGCGAAGCGGCAGTGGTGCTGGACGTGCAGGACCTGAAGGTCCATTACCCCGTGCGCAAGGGGCCGCTGCGGCGCATCGCAAGCTGGGTCAAGGCCGTGGATGGCGTGACCTTCACCCTGAAGGCGGGCGAGACGCTGGCCTTGCTGGGCGAGTCCGGCTGCGGCAAGACCACCACGGGCAAGGCGCTGCTGCGCCTGATCGACGGCGCGCGCGTTTCAGGCCGGGCCATGCTGCAAGGGCAGGACGTGCTGTCCGCGGACCGGCGCACGCTGCAGCGCCTGAGGCAGGACATCCAGATCGTGTTCCAGGATCCCTATGCCTCGCTCGACCCGCGCATGCGGGTGGGCGACATCCTGGATGAGGGGCTGGCGTCCCTGCGCAGCGGCATGGACAAGGAATCGCGCCGCACGCACGCCGCAAGGCTGATCGAGCGTGTGGGCCTGCCGTCCAATACCCTGGCGCGCTATCCGCATGAATTCTCGGGCGGCCAGCGTCAACGGATCGCCATTGCGCGGGCGCTGGCGGTCCAGCCCAAAGTGTTGATCTGCGATGAGCCCACATCGGCGCTGGACGTTTCCGTGCAGGCCCAGATCCTGGACCTGCTGCGCGAGCTGCAAGCAGAGTTGGGCATCGCCTACCTGTTCATCACGCACAACTTCGGCGTGGTCGAATATCTGGCGGACCGCATCGCCGTCATGGACGGCGGGCGCATCATCGAATTGGGACAGGCCGATGCGGTTCTGCACGAACCGCGCCAGGACATGACGCGCAGGTTGCTGGCCGCGGTGCCGCGCCTGCACTTCGGGCCGCGCGAAGCGGCCTGATCGGGCGTTCGAAGCAGCGGGGGCGGAGGCCCCCGCCGTCTTGCTACCCGGCCTGATGCGCGCTGCCTGTCTCCAGCCAGGCCAGGGTGTCGCGCTTCAGGCTGCGGCCGCAACGCGTCAGGAACGCATGCACTGCCTCCAGTTCCGCGGTGTCATACCCGCGCGCCGTCGTGGCGATGGCCTCGGCGATCCACTGCCGTTCCTGCGCCAGCGCCTGGCACGATTCCTCGACCGGCCGGATCACGATCATCCGGCGGTCCAGCGGGTGGCGGCCGCGCTGGACATAACCGGCCGCCTCCAGCCGGTTGATCAAGGCGGTCGCGCCGCCGGAGCTGATGCCCATCAACTGGGCCAGATGGCCGGTTGGAAGGGCATCGAACTCCATGACCAGCTCCAGCGCCTTCAGATCCGCCAGGGGAATGCCCAGCTTCTCCGCCAGGGCCGACTGGCATGCCGCGTTGTAGGCGGCGAACTGCCGGCCCAGCAGCAGGACGATTTCGTCCAGCATGCCGGACCGCCGGTTGCTTACTGCTGATTCAGCCATGCCGGTCACATGCTCGTGGTGAAAGTAGGTCTGTTGTTGCAGCATGATGTGGGTTCCTGGCGGTTGCGATGGATTACTTCTTGCCGGCCAGGCCGCCGAGCAGTCCGCCCAGCAGGCCGCCGTTGGCGGTCCCGCCGGAAGATCCGCCCGCCGCCGTGCCGCCCGTCAGGCTGCCCGTCACCCCGCCCAGCAAACCACCGAGCAGTCCGCCGTTGGCCGCGCCGCCGCTCGTGCCGCCCGATCCTCCCGTGGCGGGAGGCGCGCCGGCGGAGGCGCCCGCGCCCGCACCGGCGCCCGCGCCGGCCGCCACGTTCACGCCGCCCACCAATCCGCCCAGCAGGCCGCCGCCGTTCGTGCCGGCCGCGGCGCCCGCGCCTGCGCCCGCCGCGGCGCCGCCGGCTCCGGTCAATCCGCCGACCAGTCCACCCAGCAATCCGCCGCCAGCAGCGCCTCCCGCCGCACCGCCAGCCGTACCGCCGACGGCGCCGGTCACGCCGCCGAGCAGGCCTGTCACCGGAGCCAGCAGACCACCATTGGCGCCGCCAGTCGCGCCGCCCACGGCTCCGGTTACTCCACCCAGCAGACCCGTCACGGGCGCCAGCAGGCCACCCGTGCCGTTGGCGCCGCCGGTCAAGCCGCCCGTTACTCCGCCCAGGCCCAGACCGCCGGTGAGCGAGGCGACCGCGCCCGTGGCGTTGGCCAGCGTCGAACCCAGCGGATTGGCGTTGCCCGGCGTGGCATGCAGCAAACCGCCCGCGCTGGCGACAGCGCCGCCAAGTCCTTGCAGCACGCCGTTCAAGCCCGGCGTGCCGCCCGGCAACGCGCCGCCCAGATTCGTGACAGTGCCACCCAGACTGGTCAGCAGGCCGGCCACTGGCGCGCCCAGTTTGGTTGCATCGCCCACTTGCTGCGTCAGGCCCGTGACCTTGCCGGCCAGCGGACTGGCGGTGGGATCGAGCGCGCCGCCCACCCCGGCCAGCACGGGCTGCAGGCCTAGCGGCAGCACGTTGTCGACCGTCTTGCCGACGTTGCCCAGCGCGGGCTCGAGCAGCGGGGTGGTGGGGCCGCCAAGCACCCCGCCGGTCACACCGCCCACCACCTGGGTGATGGGCTGCAACAGGCCGCCCTGGCCCGACAGCGCTCCGGTCAAGGCGCCTACCGCGCCGGTGGCGTTGCCCAGCACGGTCGTCAGGGGATTCGGATTGTTGGGATTCGCGTTCAGCAGGCCGCCTGTGCTGGCCACGGTCTTGCCCAGGCCGTCCACCAGGCCGCCCACGCCGGCACCCAGGCCCCCGGGCAGTCCTGAGCCTTTGACGTTGGTTCCCAGGTCGCTGACCAGGCCGCCTACCTGTCGGACGATGCCGTCGGCCGGCTGCCCCAGACCGGTAGTCGCGCCGATCTGCTGGGTCAGGCCGACGACGGTGTCGGCGACTGGCTTGATCGTGGGATCCAGCGCCTTGCCCACGCCGCTCAAGGTCGTGTCCAGATTGAGGGGCAGGGTGTTGTCGAGCGCCGCGCCGGTATTGCCCAACGTGGTTTCCAGCAGGCCGCTCACGCGCGGCGGGTTGGTGCCGCCGCCAGGATCGGTGCCGCCTCCGGGGTCAGTGCCGCCGGGGTTGGTCCCGCCGCCGGGGTTGGTCCCGCCACCGGGATTGGTACCACCGCCCGGGTCGGTGCCGCCGCCAGGGTTGGTACCGCCGCCAGGGTTGGTACCGCCGCCGGGGTTCAGACCGCCGCCGGGATCCAGGCCGCCACCGCCAGGATTGGTCGGAATGTCCGTCCCGGGCAGGCCCGCGGTTTTCTTTCCGCCGCCGCCACCGCCGCAGGCGGCCAGGGCGCTTACCAGCGCGGTGGCAAGGACGGTGGCGGTCAGGACGCGTTGCAGGCGGCGCGTGTCGGAATGGGTATGCATGGCGAGCTCCTTTGGTTGGAAGAGTCAGGCGTCGAAACAACCCGATACGCTTCCTCATGCACAAACCATGCCAAGATTTTTCAGGCCCGCTTCAAGACGCCTGCTTCGGTAAATTCTGAGGAAATAAATCGCTTCATTATCAATGGGATATGGAAGTGATTAAGGGTTTTCCTTAAATCTGGAAAATCCTCACTTTTGCGATCGCCAGGAGCCTGCGAATGTTACGGAAAGCCGCCCATCCGACGTAACGTTACGGCGGGCGTTACGTAACGCCGGTGGCGTCGCCCAAGAAAAAACGCCCGTCATGGCGGGCGTTCATCGGCTTGTCGGGCGCGCTGTTCAGGACGGCTAGAACGCGTCGTAAAACAGCGAATAGTTGGCGTTGAAGCGCACGTCGCGGTTGTCGTTCACGGTGGCCGATCCCACCGGCTTGGCCACGTTGAAATCGAACAGATAGTATTTGTCGTCGGTAAAGCGCAAGCCGAGAGCCACGGAAGACAGGTGCCGCTGGTTCAAAGTCTGCAGGTCCTTGTTGTTGTACCAAGTGCGTGCGTAGTCGACCAGGGCGTAGGGCTGCACGCTGGAAAGGTATTCCCAGCCCACGCCGAAGCGGCGATTGATTTCCGCCGATACGCCGACGCCCTTGTCGCCGCTTTGGTCGCCCTGCGGATAGCCCATGGCGTAGCGCCAGCTACCGTACGAGATCTGTTCGGACGACGGCAGGATATTGCTGGAGTACTGCGCCGCCCCCGAGAAAACCAGGCCGATCTGGGCGGGCAGCACGAAGGTCTGCCTGGCGTTGAGGTTGTAGCGGGTGAAGTCCAGGTCCAGCAGCGGGGTGGCGGAATAACCGTAGTTGGTCGCGATGTCCTTCTTTGCCCCCGCCGCGTCGAACCCCTTGGCCACGCTCAACGTGACGTCGGTGGCCTTGGTCTCGGACACCTGGATGTAGCGCATTTCGGCGGTCGCCGCACGCACCTGCGCATCCTGCTGCAGCCACCGGTCGGTGCTGTGTGCCTCGTACCGGTCCTTCGAATTGGCCGCGTATACGCCCAGCGTTCCCGTCAGCGATCGGGTGTTGTTCAACAGGAACGGATAGCTCACGCCAACCCCGATGCGGTCGTTCTTCACGCGGCGTTCGAAGCCCAGCATTTCGATCGCGTCGTCCTGGGGCCGGGCGTCGTAGTGGTAGCCGTCGATCTTGATCGCCAGGCCGTCCGCACCAATCGGCACGCGGATTTCACCCGACACGTACTTCACGTCATCGGTATTGAAGGGCACCGAGGCTGTCAGCTTCACTTGCTCGCCCAGGGGCGTCAGGCTGTTGGTCGCCAGGTTCACGATGGGCTGCATGCCGGTGCCCAGGTCTGCGATGCCGCCGGTCAGGCTGACGGGCTGGCGGCTGGCCGCCAGCACCAGTTCGGTCGCGCCGTCCGCGCGGCGCGGCAAATCCAGGCTGGGCGTGAACTTGACGCCGGGCACGGTGCGCATCAGGTTCAACTGACGTTCCAGCGTGGCCTGCTTGAGCGGCCTTTCTTCCTGCATCGGCGCGGCCAGCGCTTCAAGCCGGTCCTGCGCATTGCCGATGTCGCCTTCGATCCGCACGTTGGCGATGTAGCCCTCGACCACTGTCACTACCACCAGGCCGTTGGCAAAGGTCTGGTTCTGCAGCAGCGCGAAGGAAAGCGGAAAGCCCTTGTCGCGGTAGAGCTGCGTGATCTTGTCGACTTCCTGGACCAGCTCGCCCAGGCTGATTTCCTTGCCAGCCAGAGGGCTGAGCAATCCGGACACTTCCTCGAATGGAATGGCGCGCACGCCGCTGACGTCGAAATTGCGCGGCACGATGCGTTGAGCCAGCCGGGCCTGCAAGGCCAGTTGTTCTGGCGTTGCGGTCTGGACGTAGGGCGGGGGTTGCGTTGCCGAGGGCGGACGCTCCAGCCGCGGCATGGCGTCCACCGGGTTGCCGCGTAGCGGGCCTTCCGCCCTGGCCTGAGAGCTGGCCGCCAATATGCACAAGAGGGCGAGGCAAATCGGACTCGCCGGAAACATGCGTCTCTTGCCTTTTTCGTCTCTCATTTCCGCTGGCGCTTCTGAACGGATAGCTGATCCCGATCGAGTATCGGATGGAAAAGGGCTGCAACAGTGTTAGGAAAAAGTTGCATTTGCCGGTGCGCATATGGTGCCAGCAATCCCGGCAGAATGACAATTAATTTCAAATTCCGCCTCCCTCGGCTCATCGCGTCGACATTATTTCGGAATATTCTTCCGTTGCGGAAACTATTTTCGGGCCAAGATAACCGCCGTTCAGCCGGATTTAATAATGTTTTCGAAAACTTAGGAGCGTTCGTTACACATCTTATGTCGCAATATAGCGAAATTCAGTGAAAACCCTGATGTGTATGATTTGGCAATATATAAACTAAAGATACGTATCAAAAATACGCAAAATGTGTGGCCCGCCCGGAGGTCAAGATGGCTGGGGATTACCGCAAGAATTGCTGCAACTGCCTGACGGCCGCGTATTGCCGTCATGGCTCGCCACAAGCGGGGCATTCATGAGCCCGGGCGATATCGTTCCGCTTTCATTCAATGGCGGTCTGGTGGCGCTTTCGTTCCTGATCGCCGCCTTGGGTTCGTATGTGGCCCTGCTGGCCGCAGCCGGTATTCGGGCAGAAACCCAGGACGGCGAAATCCGCATCGGCTATATCGTCATCGGCGCGGTGGCGATGGGCGGCGTGGGTATCTGGAGCATGCATTTCATCGGCATGCTGGCGCAGAACCTGCCGTTTGAAGTGGGTTACCAGGTCGGCCTGACGATACTCAGTTTCGTGGTTGCCGCAGGATTTTCCGGCTGGGCGTTCTGGTATGTCGGCCGCGAACGTTTCAGCTTTCTCCGATGCCTGGTCGGTGGCTGTGCCGCAGGGTTTGGCGTGGCCTCCATGCATTATGTCGGCATGAGCGCGGCGCGCATGCCGGCGGTATTGCTCTGGAACCTGCCGCTGGTGGTTTTGTCGGTGCTGATCGCCGTCATCGCGGCTACCGCGGCCTTGTGGCTTGCCTTCAATACCCAGAATGAACGCCAGCGCATCGGCGCAGCCGTTTTGATGGCCATCGCGGTTTGCGGCATGCACTACACCGGCGCGGCCGCCGGCGCCGTCATCTGCACGACCCAGAATGACGCCGTCGGCCTGCATATCGGCGGCGCCAAGCTGCCATACATCGCTTTCGCGCTCTCGATCGTCACCTTGTTCCTCATGCGTTGGCATTTGCAGCGCGCTTCCGAACGCTTTCGCGCGCGCACGGCGCAGCGCATCGACTCGATCATTGAATCGGCACCTGGCGCGGCTCCGGACAGATTGCCCGGAGCCACGCCAGGGCCGGGTTAGCTGGACCCTGGACGCGCGCCGCGGGAATCACGGCGGCGCGCAGGCAGTTCCAGGCTTTAGGGGGCCCTGCTTCTTGAAGAATGTTGAAGAACGGCCCCAGTCATCAATCGAGACCCATGGAGCTCGACATGAAAGCGACACTTGCGCAGTTCTGGAATGACGAAGACGGCATCACCGCCCTGGAGTACGGGCTGATCGCGGGAATGGTGGCGGTCGCCCTCATTGTCGCAGTGGGGGCGTTTACCGGGTCCTTGAAGGGCATGTTCGAGGAACTTGGCACCAAGCTGGACAACGCCAAGACCGGTACCACCACCCCGCCTCCGACCTGAGCCGCAACCCGTTCGCGCCGTGGCGGCGGTGAGTCGCTTGCCGCCGCGGCGCGTGCCCGCAACATCGCATCACTTGATTGAAGGAGTCCGCGCCGATCCGGCGCGCCCGTTGTCGCATTCGTTTTTTCAGAAGGTCTTAGCCTTGTATCCAGGGGTAGTGCTGTGGTGGCTGTTGTTCACATGCTGGATTCTGGCGCTGATCCACGCCGATCTGCGCTATCGCCGCGTCCCCAACCGGCTGATCATCGCGGGACTTGCGGGCCAATTGCTATGGCTGCTGGCGGCCTTGCTGGCGCCTGGCTGGGCCTATCCGCCGCGATGGTCGGGATGGTGGATGGCGCTGGCCGGCTTTTTGGTCGCGGCGCCATTCCTGCTCTTGTGGCGCAGGCGTCTCATGGGAGCAGGGGATATCAAGGCCATCGCCGTGCTCGGACTGCTGCTGGGCTTCGCGCCGCTGATGGTGACGCTGGCGCTGGCCAGCGTGCTGGCCGGCCTGCATGGCCTGCTGTATCTGGCGGTGTCCCGGGTCTGGGCGCTGAGCAACCGGGCGCGGCAGATCCCCTATGCCGCGTATCTGGGCCTCGCCGCCGGCATCGCGGTTCTTATTCCGTGGAGTTCGCCTTGGTATTCGTGGTGTTCTTCCTGGTGTTTTACGGGATCCTGACGTATTCCCTGGTGGTCGCCGCGCAGCATTCCGTGACCTTGGCCGCGCAGGATGGCGCGCGCAAGGTCCTGCAGTGGCAGGCGGGTTCCGCGTCGCTGACGGCGCGAGCCGACGCCGGCCGCGATTCCGCGCTGTACCAGGCGGAGTGGATCAGCACGATGTCCGCCGCGCCGGTCCAGGTGGCGGTCTGCGGCAGCGCGGGCGCGCTCAGCAGCGCGGCCGGCGGCGCCTGCAGCGGCATGCCGTTGGCGCAGGACCAGATCGAAGTCACCGTGTCCTACGCCTATGGCGCCCATCCGCTCATCCCCTCGGTGCCGCTGCTGCAGGCGGCGTTGATGCCGGCCTCCAGCGTGCTGAGTGCGCGCGCCACGGTGCATCTGGGCAATGCCCTGGGCGGGGGAGGCTGAGATGCGAGCCTGCGTGCAACTCCCTGCCGGCCAGACTTCACGCAAGCGCCAGCGCGGCATCGCGGCGTTGGAGTTTTCGCTGACGCTCACCTTGCTGCTGCTCTTCATCTGCGGCGTGGTCGGATTCGGCGCGCTGTTCTGGATGCAGCAGCAGTTGGCCGCCGCCGCGGCCGACGGCGCGCGCGCCGCGGTCTACGCCCGCTTCAGTGGTCAGGCCGATGTGCCTGCGGCGGCCTGCCTGGCGGCGATGGGCACCTTTTCCGCCGGCTCGGCGGTGCTGTGCAGCACCACGCGCGCGCCGTGTGCATGGACTGGGGCGGGCGGCAGGCCAGCCGATTGCGCCACCGTCGCCATGACCTACAACACGCAGTCCTGGCCGCTATTGGAGACCGTGCGAGGGCTGATCACGGCGTTGCCGGGCACGAACCGGAACTGGATACCCAACAGATTGCATTCGCAGGCCGTCGTGCAGATATCGCAGGGGACACCATGAGCAGTCTGAGCAAGATCATCGCGGGCATGTTGCTGGTGGCGGGCCTGGTGCTGGCCTTCGTGGCCTGGCGGCTGGCCTCGGCGCCCGCGAGTCCCCCGGCCAGCGTGGCGCCTGCGCCTGTCGCGGCGACGCCGGCGGAACCGCTCAAACTCCATCCGGTGGTGGTGGCGCGAGAGCCGATTCCGGCCGGTTCGCGCATCGACAGCGCAAGAATGCTGACGGTGGCGCAGTGGCAGGTTGCACTGTCCGGCGGGTTTGCCGACGTCGCGCCGCTGGAGGGCGCGGTGACGAAGGTCGACATCGCCGCAGGCGATCCGATAGTGCCCAGCCTGTTGACGCAGGGCCTGGCGCGCCAGCTCAAACCGGGCGAACGCGCCGTCGCCATCGCGGTGGACGAAGTGATCGGCGGCGGCAATCGCATCGTTCCCGGCGACATGGTGGACGTGTTCTTCATGATCGAGAAAAGCGCCGAAGTGGCCGTCGGCCAGGCCCGCCTGCTGCAGTCGCAGGTGCGCGTGCTGGCATATGGCAAGGCGACGGTGGAAGGGCCGGACGAAAAGTCGGCGCTGCAACAGGGCGGTCCCGGCCAGCCGGCGCGCACCGCGGTGCTGGCCGTGCCGGTCGATCGCGTCAACGAGCTGATGCTGGCCAGCCGCGCCGGGCGCCTGCAGTTGGCTTTGCGCCCGGTGGGCGACGACAGCATGCCCGACGCGCAGTTGTTCGCCCAGCGCGGCACGGTGCTGCCGGTGCGGGCCGATCTGACCCCTGCGCAGCGCGATTCGCTGCTGACGGGACCGAACCGCGCCTATGCCGGCGAGAGCCTGGTGCAACTGGACGGCACGACGGCCGCGGCGCTGGCGCCCGCCGCCCGCGCCGCCGGCCGGCCCCAGGGTTCCGGCGGCGGCAGGACTGTGGAAATCATCCGAGGAGAGAAATCCGAGCGCGTGCGCTATTGAACGGGGCTGCGGGCGGACCAGGTGCTGGCCGCAGCCGGACTTATTCCATCATCGGGTCCAGCACTATGAAGAAACATCAGCGCACCACCATGATTTGCCTGCTGTCGGGCGCGGCAGCGATGATGCATGGCGCCCCAGGCCTGGCACAGACCGCAGCGCCCGCGGCAGGCGCGAATGCGCCGGCCCGCGACATCTCGATGGCGGTGAAGGGACAGCAGACCCTCATGCTGGATGGCGGCGCGCCCACGCGCATCGCCATCGGCGACCCGGATGTGGCGGACGTGAAGGTATTGCCCGCTTCCGGCAAGCGCGCGGGCTCAGTACTGCTCTATGGCAAGAAGCCCGGCACCACGCAATTGCAGGTCTGGTCCGGCAACAATGCGGCGCCGCAGATATGGAACGTCCGCGTCGGCGGCAGCGTGCAGGGCGTGTTGGCGAGCCGCGGCCTGGGCGGCGGCGCCAACGTGGACATCGCCGACGGCCATGCCGTGGTGTCGGGCCACGCCGAATCGCAGCTGGGGCAGATCGCGTCAGCCACCATGGCAGCATCCGCCGTGGGCGGGGAAAAGAATGTGGTGGACATGTCCACCGCAGGCGCCGGCGGCGTGGTGCAGGTGGAAGTGAAGGTCGTGGAAGTGTCGCGCTCGGTGATGAAGGCGGCCGGCATCAGCTTCACGGCCAGCAACGGCCCCTGGAGCGGCGGCAGCTCCACGATGCCCGCCAGTCTGGGCGGCGCGCTGGCTTCGGGTTTCTCGCTGTTCTACGACTCCAACAACTTTGCGGCGCGGCTGCGCCTGCTGCAGACCAATGGCATGGCGCGCGTCCTGGCCGAGCCGACCCTGGTGGCCCTGACAGGGCAGAGCGCCAGTTTCCTGGCCGGCGGCGAGCTGCCGATTCCGCAGGCCGGCGGCCTGGGCACGGTCAATGTGACCTTCAAGCCCTTCGGCATCGGCCTGACCGTCACGCCGACCGTGCTGTCGCGCGACCGCATCTCGCTGAAGGTCGCGCCCGAGGCCAGCGAACTCGACTACACCAACGGCATCGCCATCAATACCAGCGCGGACACCAGCACCATCATTCCCGCGTTGCGTACGCGCCGCGCTGATACCACGGTGGAACTGGGCGATGGCGAAAGCTTCGTGATCAGCGGGCTGGTATCGCGCCAGACCAAGGCCATGGTCAACAAGGTGCCCATGCTGGGCGACCTGCCCATCATCGGCGCGTTCTTTCGCAGCGTTGATTACTCCCAGGAGGACACCGAGCTGGTCATCGTCGTGACGCCGCGCCTGGTGCGCCCCATCGCGCGCGGCGTGGCCCTGCCGCTGCCGGGAGCCAAGCAGGAACAGACGGACACGGCATTCAACGCTTGGGGCTATTACCTGACCGGCCCGGTGGGTGGCCAGCAGATGCCGGGCTTTTCACGGTGAGCAATATGAAGACACATGCCAGCGAATGGGTGGGCCTGCAAAACGGCACGCGGTTCCTGTTCTGCTCCCAGGGCAACGCGGTTGCGGCGCAGTTGGGACAGGCTTTGGGCGACCTGGGGATGCTGACCCAGGAATCGCCGCGCATAGAGGAACTGGCGCGGCGCCTGACGGAGATCGCGCCGCAGGTGGTGTTCCTGGACTTCACCCTGAGCGACGACGAGCCCGGCAAACTGTTCAAGTCCGCCGAACTGGCGCGCTTGCTGGCCCGCATTGCGCCGACGTTGCCGCGCGTGGCGGTGGGCTTCCTGAGCCAGCCGGAAGGGGCAATCGCCGCCTTGCGGGCGGGCGTCAGCGATTTTGTCGATCCCTCGGTTGCGCCGCAGGAAATCAAGGAAGTGGTGCTGCGCCTGCTCGACCGGCAGTCCGATGGCCGCATGGACGGCACGCGCCGCAGCGTCGTGCTGCTGGGCGCGCGTCCGGGCGTGGGCGCCAGCACCCTGGCCGTGCATCTGGCGGGCATGGTGCAGGACCGCCTGAAGCTTGCGCACGGCCAGCGCGCCGCTGCCTTGGGAGCCAAGGCGGCCAAGCCTTCCGGCGAACCGCTGCCCTTGTCCAGCCGCGTGGCGCTGATGGACCTGGGCTGGCCCGTGGGCGATTGCCAGCTCTATCTGAATATCGGCGGCGACTTCGATTTCGCCGAGGCGGCCCGCAACCTGCGCCGCCTCGACTCGACGCTGCTGGGATCGGCCATGGCGCATACGGCCAACGGCTTGAGCGTACTGTCGCTGCCGCGAGACCTGGGCCAGATGCGTGACGTGTCGCAGTCGGATTCGCTGCTGGTGTTCGAGCGCATGCGCCAGCACTTCTCGGTCGTGGTGGCCGATGCGGGCGGTTTCAGCAATCCCGAATTCGTGTCGGGGTTGGCGCGCGCCTCGCAGCTGAACTGGATCGTGACCGACCAGAGCGTCGGCGCGCTGGTGTCGCTGGCCGGCGTACTGCAGGAGTTGGAGCAGCAGCACGTGGACCGGCGCAGCCTGGGCCTGATCGTCAACCGCTATGACGAACGCTACGGCATGACGGCGCAGCAGATCGCCGAACGCTTCCAGCTGGAACTGGTGGGCACGCTGCCGGACCGCACGCTGCCCTTGATGGTGTGCACGAACCGGGGCCATCTGCTGCACGAAGAGGCCGAACGCGATGTCTACGTGCGCGCGGTGCAGGCGCTGGCGGAACGCCTGTGCGCCGAAGAGAACTCGCCTGGCGGGCGGGCAGGCTGGCTGGCCACCTGGCTGCCCGGCGTGCACCGCCGCATGGTGGTCGGTTGACGGACAGACAGACGGACGGCTACGGGATCCGACATGATCATGACAGCGACGATAGAGTTCGGCGGCGATGGCGACAAAGGCTTTTCGGCGTCGGACCGCTACCAGGAAGTGAAGACGGCGGCGTACGAGCACCTGCTGTCCCGCATCGAGGAGCTGGGTGCGGAGTTCGGCCGCTGGGCCAGGTCGGCGATCCAGGAATTCGTGGACATCGAGGTCGCGAGCTTCGTACGCCTGCGCCGAGTGCCGATCAACGAAGGGGAAATGCGCGCCATTGCCGAAGCGCTGACCAAGGAACTGGCCGGCCTGGGCCCCCTGGAGGATCTGCTGGCGGACCCGGCCGTGGAGGACATCCTGATCAACGGCTATGACAATGTCTTCGTCTCGCGCCGCGGCGTGCTCGCCCGCGAGACGCTGCGCTTCACCGACAATCAGCATGTGCTGCGCATCGTGCGCCGCATCCTGGCGCCGATCGGCCGGCGGCTCGACGAGTCCAGCCCCATGGTGGACGCGCGCCTGCCCGACGGCGGCCGCCTGAACGTGGTGATCGAACCATTGGCGGTCGACGGCCCCATGGTGTCGATCCGCAAGTTCCGCCAGGACCCGCTCAAGCCGGCGGACCTGCTGACCTTGGGCAGCTTCGATGAAGAGATCTACCGGCTGCTGAACGAGGCAGTGAAGAACCGCTGCAACATCCTGGTGTCCGGCGGCACCAGTTCGGGCAAGACTTCGCTGCTGAACGCGCTGGCGTTCTTCATTCCGGAAACGGAACGCGTGGTGACGGTGGAGGACACCGCCGAACTGTCGCTCAACCATCCCCACGTGGTGCGGCTGGAGTCGCGTCAGGGCGGCTTTGACGGCAGCGGCGCCGTCAGCATCCGCGAGCTGATCCGCAACAGCCTGCGCATGCGGCCGGACCGCGTGGTGGTGGGCGAAGTGCGCGGCGCCGAGGTCATGGACATGCTGCAGGCCATGAACACCGGACACGAGGGATCCATGGCGACCATCCATGCGAACTCCCCGCGCGAATGCCTGTACCGGATCGAGATGCTGGCCGGCTTCGCCGGATTCCAGGGCAGCGAGGACAGCCTGCGCAGGCAGATCGCCAGCGCGCTGGACTTCATCGTGCAGATCGGCCGCCTGTCCAACGGCAAGCGCCGCGTGCTGTCGGTGACCGAGATCACGGGCATGGGCGACAACGTGATCTCCACCCAGGAACTCTATCGCCACGAATCCTACGCAACGCAGGATGGCGAGGAGAAAGATCGCTGGAACTGGCTGGGCATTCATCCTCACACGCCCAAGCTGGCCAAGCTGCGCAACGAGGCGCGCGCCAGCGACAACCCGCCGGACGATCGCGATGGCGGGGGCGGCGGATTCTGGAGCAGGAGGCGCTGATGCAGGAAGCCCTGGCGCTTGCGAGCCTGGCCGTGGTGCTGGCCATAGGAGCGGTGCTGCTGTGGCGCCATGCCGACCGCCGCGCCCGCCGGGCGGCCAGTTCCGCCTTTCTGGAGAGCCAGCTGCAGCGGGGCCGCGACGAGGCCGCCGCCGACGCGCCTTTCGCTGAGAACACACGTGAGTTCCGCAGCGGGTTTTCCGGTTGGGACCGCTTGCTGCGCCTGGCCGGCCTGCGGCAAAGCGCCGGCTTGTATGTGCGCATCGCGCTTCCCGTCGTGGTCGGCGCGGCGCTGGCATGGACATTCCTGGGGGCGCTTTCCGGCGCGGTGACCCTGCTGCTGCTGGCGGTGTTCGCCTACTTCCTGCTGTGGTTGAAGGCCGACAAGCGCCAGCGGCGCATGATCTCGCAGCTGCCCGCGTTCCTGGACAACATCGTGCGCCTGCTCACCATCGGCAACAGCATGGGCGCCGCGTTCCAGACGGCCGCCGCCGCTGCCGACGAACCTTTGCGCGAAGTGGTGGAGACGGCGGCCGGCCTTAGCCGCTCCAAGGAGCTCGACGCGGCCCTGGCGCACGTGTCGCGCCTGTATGGGCTGAAGGAGCTGTACATGGTGGCGGCGGTGGTGTCGCTGGCCCTGCGCTTCGGCGGCCGCAGCGACCAGGTGCTGGAACGCATGGCGGCCTTCATGCGCGACGTGGCGCAGGCGCGAAATGAACTGACCGCCAGTTCGGCCGAGGTCCGCTTGTCAGCCTGGATTCTGGCCTTGCTGCCGGTGGGCATTGCGGGCTTCATCATCGTCGCCAACAACAACTTGTTCATGGGCCTGTGGCAGGACCCGCAAGGCTTCAGGATGCTGCTGACCGCGGTTTGCCTGCAGATCGGCGGCTGCTATTGGCTCTATCGCATGGCCAAGGCCATTTGACCGGAGGGGCGCCATGCAAATCCTGCAATCCTGGAACGCTTCCACCGTGCTGGCGATGGCGCTGATGCTGGTGGCGGCTGGCCTGGTGGTGCTGGGCCTGGGCATGGCGCGGCGCCTGCGCAGCCAGGGCCGCAGTCGCCAGGTGGTGGATCAGGCGCTGGCCGCGCGCGACGGCGCGAGGGCGTCGGCGGCCGCGCGCAGCGAAGGCGGGCAGGGCAGGCTGGCGGCGGCCGCGCGGGCGGCCGACACATTCGGCAAGCGCCTGAGCGAAGGCCGGCTGGCCGATGCGCTGCTGGCCGCCGAGGACCGCAAGCTGGTGGACATGGCCGGCTATGCCAACCCCGGCACCGCGCGTTCGCGCTTTGTCCTGATCCGGCTTGGTCTGGCGATTCTGCTGCCCGTGGCGGCGGTCATGCTGGACTGGCACAAGCATCTTCCGGATATGCCGCTGGGCGCTTTTGTCGTGGCCTTCGTGGCTTTCGCTGTCGGCTACATGCTGCCCAAATGGATCGTGCAGCGGCGCCTGGCGCGCCGTCGCAGGCAAGCGGCCGATGAGTTGCCCTTGCTGATTGACCTGCTGCGCCTGTTGCAGGGCGTGGGCCTGTCGATCGACCAGAGCCTGCAGGTGCTGGTCAAGGAGTTCGGCCAGGTGCTGCCGGTGCTGTCATTCGAATTGCGGCTGGCGTCCGAGCTCTATGTGCGTGGCCGCACGCGCGAACAATCGCTGGCCAGGATGGCCACGGGCTTCGACAACGACGACCTGTCCGCCATCTGCCGCCTGATCGCGCAGGTGGACCAGCACGGCGGCGCGGTGCAGGAGCCCTTGAACCGCTTCGGCGAACGCCTGCGCGACAAGCGGCGCCTGGAACTGAAGGAGAAGGTGGGCAAGACCACGGTCAAGATGACCGGGGTCATGATCGTGACGCTATTGCCCGCGCTGTTGATCGTGACGGGCGGGGCTGGGTTCATCGCGGTGTTGCGCGGTTTGTCGCGCATGGGGGGGATGTAATGAACGGCGCAACGGAAAGCAGCTCGCGCGCATGGCGCTGCGTGCTTGTCGTCACGGTGTTGGCGGCGGGCGCGGGGTTGAGCGGATGCAAGACCAACAACGCGGAATCCGCCTGGCAACTGATCCAGCAACAGCAGCAGGAGCAGGCGCTGTTGCGGCAGAAGGAGGACGAGGCCCAGAGCAAGAGCCGGCCCAAGGAACCCGAGATGATGCTGTCCATGATCGTCGAGGCGCAACGCCAGGAACGCTATTTCGCGTCGCTCGCGTACATCGACGGCTATCAGCAGAAGTACGGCAACGACGCGCGCGTGGCCGTGCTGCGCGCCGAGGCGCTGCGCCAGACCGGGCAGGCGGCGCTGAGCGAACAGGCCTATCGCGCGCTTACCGCCACCGACCAGGCGGCCGAGGGCTGGCACGGCCTGGGTCTGATCGCCGGTTCGCGCGGGCAGTTCGACCAGGCGGCCGATTATTTTTCGCGGGCGGCCAAACTGGCTCCCATGGACGCGCGCATCCTGGGCGACCTGGGCTATGCGCGCCTGCGCGCGGGCGATCCGGCGGGCGCGCGCGTGCCGCTGGGGCAGGCGGCCGAACTGACGCCGGAAAGCGGCAAGGTGCTGGCGAACCTCGCGGTGTTGCTGCTGGTCGAGGGCGATCCGCTCAAGGCGCAGCGCCTGATGGAGCGGGCGCAACTGAATGAAGAGGCGCGCGGACAGGTGCTGCGCCTGGCCGCCGAGATCCGCGGCCAGCTGGCCCCGGCGGCGGGCGCTTCCTATGCGCCTGCCACCCGGGTGTCCAGCGGCGAACAGGCCGTCATGCCGTTGATGAGCCCCTTGATGGACGGCTTGGGTAACGGACCCATCGTGCGCTAACCCCGTTTTGAGGAAGACTGCCATGTCCCATTCGACCCAGCACGCCTTGTTCATCGTGGCCTGCGCGCTTGCGGCGCAGGCGCCCGCGGCCGTCCTGGCGCAATCCAATGCGCCGTTGACGGGCAGCATGTCGGGCGCCGCGGGCAGCGCGCCGTCCGCTCAGGCGCCTGCCGCCGTATCGGCGCCGGAACCTGTGTCCGCCATGCCGGAGCGGGCCGTGGTGCAGCAGGTGCAGACTCCGCTGCCGCAGGCGCCCGCCGCCGCGCCTGCGGCGCAAGAAGGCTTTGGCGACGTGACGCGCGGGCTGCTGGCGGCGCAGGCCGACGGGCGGCGCGCTGGCAATGCCTTGCCCGTGCTGGGGCCGGTGTCTACCGCCGCCTGGAACCGCTATCTGGAGAGCTTCAAGCATCCCATTCCCGTGTGGTTCGACCGGAATGTGGAAATTCCCAACGTCCAATAGGTTCCGGGCGTTGGTATTCCCCGCCGCATGCGGGTATGGAGTCGCAAGAGCATGTCAGCCGGCCGTCCACATCCTTCCTCGCCGTCGCGGCAACGCGGCAGCATGACCGTCGCCGTCGTCTTCGCGGTGCTGGTGGGGGTGGTGTTGCTCGGCGTGCTGCAGCTTGGCTACGGCTTCTACATGAAGCGCGAAATGCAGAAGGCGGCGGACCTGGCGGCGCTGTCGGCCGTCCAGGTGCTGAGCCTGGGCTCCAGCGCGGATTGCGCCCGGGCCGCCGCCGCTGGCCGCGCTTCCGCCCTGGCCAATGTGCCGAACATCCTGGATGCGTTCACGGCCGCCGATTTCACGGTGGAATGCAAGGTGTGGGATCCGACGCGGTCCGATCCCTCCGGCATGCACGTCTTCGACGCGGCGGGCGGGCAGGCCTATAACGCAGTGCGGGTAGCGGCGCGCAAGCAACTGGCCAATCTTATCCCTGGCGTGGGCGGCGTCACGGCGTCGGTGGCGGCGGTGGCGACCAACACCCAACCCGTGGCGACCTTCACAGTGGGGTCGCGGCTATTGCGCCTGGAACGCGGCGGCCTGCTGTCGCAGCTGCTGGCCACGGTGGGGGCGTCGCCCACGCAACTGGACGTGCTGGACGCCGCCGGCCTGGCCAATGTCGGCATTACGCCGGCCGGCCTGCTGGAGGCGCTGGGCCTGCCGCTGTCGGTGGCTGCGGGCGTGGGCACGCCCGAGCAATTGACGGCGCTGAGCAACCTGACCCTGGGTCAGCTCTTGCGCGCCACGCTGAGCGTCATCGACAAGCAGAGAACCGCCAACGCCGATGTCGGATTGTTGAGCGAAGCCATCAACACGGTGTTGGACTTGATGCCGCTAAACCTGCCTGTGAAGCTGTTCGGCGATGGCGGCGTGCTGAATCTGAACGTGGTGGGCGGCGACCCCACCGCTGCCTTGCAGGCCCAGGTCAACGCGCTGAACATCCTGGAAACCGGACTGGCCATCGCCAACGGCAGCAACCTGATCAATCTGGGGCTGAGCGTGCCGCTGCTGGGCCTGGACGCCCGGGTGCGCATCGTCGAGCCGCCTGCCGTGGGCGTGGGCGGTGTCGGCGCGCAAGCCATCAGCGCCGGCATACGCGTGTATCTGCGCGTCAACACCGGCAACATCCCGCTGGTCGGGCCCTTGCTGGCCAACACCCTGAATACCAAGGTGGATCTGCCCATCATCATCGACGTGGCGCAATCCACAGGTACGCTGCGCAAGCTGTGCGAAGCGCCGCTGGCCGAGAACCAGGCGATGATCGATGTGACGTCGGCTGCGGCCAGCGTCTGTCTGGGCCGCTTCCCCGGCATGGCGTCAGCCACCGACCCGAGCGCCGCGAATTTCCAGTCGCTCACGAACCGCTGCGAGCCCAGCGCATTCGGCGCCATAGGACGGCATCAGGTCTTGAACGTACTGGGCATATTGCCGCTTACCGCCCGGTTCACGCTGCCGGTGTTCAGTTCCTCGGCGCCCGTGTCGGTGACGCTCACTGCGCCGCCATCGCCCAACGCCACCGCCACCGTCAATGCCACCAACGTGGACCTGTCCAAGCTGGCCTCCAACCTGACGGACGCGCTGATCGGGGGCATCCTGGGGGATTTGTTCAACACCGGCACCCCGCTGACCGAAACGCAACGCACAGAGCTGGCGACGCAGTTGGTGGGCGGAGACAAGAACAACGCCGGCAAGACCATCTCCAAGGTCGTCAACGACATGCAGTGGTCCAAGACGGCGATGGACCAGCTCGGGGCGCGTCTGACCACGGGTGGCTTGACGGGGGTGTTGGGCGGCACGCTGCAACTGGTTGGCGGCATCCTGAACTCGCTCTTGTTGGCCCCCCTCAGCGACGTGACCTGCGCGCTGGCGCTGGTGCCGGACGCGATCCGGCAGTGCCGCGTCAACGCCGTCGGCGCGCTGGCCTTGAACGGCAGCGGGCAGGTGGGCGGCGTGCTGTCGGTCGTCATGGTGCTGCTGGATCCCTTGCTGAGTTCGTTGTCCGTGGCGTTGCAGCAACTGCTTAATGTGCTGGGCCTGAGCGTGGGCCAGACCGACGTAGCGCTGATTTCCGTGGATTGCGGCAAACCCCGCCTGGTGTATTGATGATGAAGCCTCTGACCCCTGTCCTTTCCATCCCCGCATGGTCCAAGCGATGAGCCAGAATTTCGCGCGCGAAGAATTCGACGTGTACGTCTGGGAAGGCACCTCCGACATTGCCAGCCGCGCCGAGCGTTGCCTGGCGGGCATGGACGTGTCGCTGCTGCGGGCGGATGCCGGCACCGCGTTTCCGCCGCCCCGCGACCTGGCGCGGCCTGCGGTGGCCCTGGTGTCGGTGTCGGTGATGGGCGACAAGCGCTTCAGCGGCTACGACTGGCTGGCGGCCCAAGGCCTGCCGGTCATCTGGGTCGCCGCGGAAGCGCGCGGTCGCGACCCGCGCTACTACCCGCCGGAATACTCCTACACGCTGCCGCTGACCTTCACCACCGCGGACCTGCGCAAGCTGTTGTATGAGCTGCTGGGCACGCTGAATCAACTCAATCGCGCCGCGCCCCGGCGCGAACAGCCGCTGATTGCCGTCTCCGCGACCATGCGGGACCTGCTGGCGGAAGTGGACATGTATGCAGACTGCCGCAGCAACGTGCTGATCCATGGTGAAACCGGCGTGGGCAAGGAACGCATTGCGCGCCTGCTGCATGAGCAGGCCGCCTGGTTCGACGGCCCCTTCGTGGCGGTCAACTGCGGCGCCATTCCGGAGGGCCTGTTCGAGGCGCATTTCTTCGGCCATGCCAAGGGCGCGTTCACCGGCGCGATCGGCGCGCACAAGGGGTATTTCGAGCAGGCCAGCGGCGGCACGCTGTTCCTGGACGAAATCGGCGACCTGCCGCTGTACCAGCAGGTCAAGCTTTTGCGCGTCCTGGAGCAGAACACGGTGACGCGACTGGGCTCGACCGTGGAAGTGCCGGTGGACTTCCGCCTGGTCGCCGCGACCAACAAGGATTTGCGCGTGCTGGTGGGGCAGGACGAGTTCCGCGCGGACCTGTATTACCGGCTGGCGGTGATCGAACTGCGCATACCCAACCTGGAGCAGCGCGGCCCGCAGGAGAAGGCGGCGATCTTCCGCGCCTTGCTGCAACGCCTGGGCGTGGAGGACGAACCGCCGCAGTGGTTGCTGGAGCGCGTCTCGCGCACGCGCTACGAGGGCAATGTGCGTGAACTGTCCAACGTGGCCGAGCGCGTCGCGATCGTGCGGCGGCAGCTCCAGGCCTGGGACCCGCCGCGCATCGAACGCATCTTCGACCAATTGGCCGAGCCGCTGCACTCTGCTCCAGCCTCGGCCGCCGCGAGGGTCGAGCCCGCCGCCTTCACCGATGCCGAGCGCGCAGAACGCGAGCGCGTGCTGGCGGCGCTGGACGCCAACGGCTGGCGCCGTCAGGATACCGCCCACACCTTGGGCATCAGCCGCAAGGTGTTGTGGGAAAAAATGCGCAAGCTGCAACTCGGGACGGGCCAGGGCGAACCCGCCGATGGTCTCGCCGAGACGACGATGTGAACACGCAATAGGTAATGCCCCGTAGTGGGCGACAGTTGCGGAGCCGGCGCATGTAAGCGGGTCTGTCCCGGCCGAAATAAATTGCTATAGTTCCGCAACGATTTTTTTGGGGAAGGCATGAACGTCCAATTTATCCGTGGCGCCGCCCGCATGGCGCTGTTGGGCACGGCCCTGTCCGGCCTGGCCGCTTGCGCCAGCGCACAATCCGAAGCGCCCCGGGCCACGGTTAAACAGGTTGATGACACGCAGGCGGCCTCCACGCCCGTGACTCCCCCCGCGCCGCCGCCCGCCGCGCGTCCGGCATCCACGCTGTCGGAGCTGCAAGGCCTGATCCAAAGCCGCCAGGTGTCGGAGCTGCGTACTGCCTATAACGGCACCTACGGCGCCAGCCTGCTGTTCAAGCCGGACGACCTGACCTATTACGTTGCCTTGTTCCAGCAGAAGGATTTCTGGCGCGTGGTGAAGAGCAAGTCGGACAAGCAGGCCGAAGCCACCTACCGCGCCTTCGTCGCCCAATCCGCCGAGCTGGCCGAGGTGGACATCAAGCGCATCAAGATGCAGGCTGAATACGCGCACGCCGAGAAGCTGCTGGCCAGCCGCAGCGCCGAACTGAGCACCCTGCAGGCCGATCGCGCGGTGCGCCTGCAGCAGGAAGAGCAGGTCGCGGCCCGCCAGGAGCAGTCGCGCCAGGAAGCCACGGCGCTGGCTGACCAGCAGAAGGACGTGCGCCAGCAATTGCGCGATCTGCAACGCCAGATCGACGCCTTGCAGGCGCAGCAGGCGCAAGTGGGGAACCCGGCGGCCCAGAACCGCGGCAAGTAACCCGCAGGGCAGGCTGAGTAGCGGGCCTGCGGGCCCGCTTTGTCTTGGCCGGCCGTGAATAGGCATTGCGCACGCAGGGGCTAAGCGCCTGCCCTGGGGCGCTTTCTTGTATTCTGGGAGTTGCACCCCATATAGACGCCATGGCACTTAAAGTTTTCGACCTCCAGTGCGAACACAGCCACATTTTCGAGGGCTGGTTCGGTTCGCACGAAGACTATGACGCGCAGCAGGCGCGTGGCCTGGTCACGTGCCCGGTTTGCGGTTCGGCCAGCATCACCAAGCGGCTGTCCGCGCCGCGCCTGAACGTCGCCCACCTGCACGCGCCAGCCGCCCAGCCGCCGGCGTTGCCGGCCAACGCGTCCGACGCGGAAAAAATGGCCGCATTGCAGGCAGTCGTCATGCGCCAGGTGCGCGCCTTGCTGCGCAACACCGAAAACGTCGGGCCGCGCTTCGCCGAAGAGGCGCGCCGCATCCACGAAGGCGATGCCGACGACCGTCCCATCCGCGGCACGGCAACGCTGGAAGAGCGCGAATCGCTGGCTGAGGATGGCATCGACGTCATGGCGGTGCCGGATTTCCTGGACGACGAGCGCCTGCAGTGACCCGCTGCGCCGCCCCTAGCCGATTCGGACAGGAAAACGGGCGTACGGAATGTCAGGTGGTATGCCTGCGTTCACCGATCTTGGCCGAGAAGCGCAGCAGATAACCATCAGGGTCCTGAACCAGGAACTCGCGCACGCCGATTTCAACGTCATTGCCCCGATACCACTGCTCTACCGGATTCCGGAACAGGGGCCATTTGGCGTTAGCAAGCGCGGCAAGAAAGGGCTCCACAGAGGGCACATCGATTTCGAAATTGATTCCCCTGCCCAGCGGAATGCTCAACGGACCTGTGATCCAACCGTTGTCGCCGCGCCGTTCGACGAGCATGACTTGCGCTCCGTCGAGGTCCAAATATACGAAGCCGTCTTCCTCGCGGCTGTACATGATCGAGAATCCACAGAGACCAACCCAGAATTGCAGACTTGCCGCGATATCTGCGACAAGCAACTCGGGCACCAGCTTTGCACGGCGAATTTCCACAGTCGCAGTTCTCCAGCTTCGGCAGAGTGTTGCCGCGGTCAGCGCAAGCATTCCGCTTCGTCAGGAAGTCGTCGATGAATGAGCGCGTTTCAGTTATTAGGCGTGAGCCGGTGGCCGAATAAGGCTTTCTGCGGGAATGCCGAGCTCGGTGTGCAAACGCCAGATCATTGGCAATGTCAAACCGCGCTTGCGGTTCAGCACTTCGTATACACGGTTGCGCTTGCCTATCATAGGCTCCAGATCCTTAGGGGTCAGGCCGCCTTGCTCCATCCGGAATTTAATGGCCTCGACAGGGTCTGGCAGATCGACCGGATAGTGCTTCATTTCATACGCTTGCACCAAGGTGGCCAGCACGTCCAGGCGGTCACCGTCAGGTGTGCCCAGTTCAGGATCAGACTCCATCAACCGGGAGATTTCCTTGAGCGCCGACTTGTAATCGGCCTCGGTATGTACGGGGCGGATTTCCATGTTCATTCCATTTCCACGGTTTCGGCGTCAATCTTGTCGTACTCCGCGTGAGTGCCGATGAACTTCACGTAGACGATGCTCAAGTTGAATGCGATTGCCACAATCAGGCGGAAATCATTGCCTTTGATGTTGAACACCACACGCCGATTCTTCAGGATGCTGGCGTGGCGATACTGAGCCTTGATATCCGCAGGCTGCTTCCATTGCGCCTTGCTGGCCTCGTCCACCCACGCCTTGAGGGGTTGTTCTGCCGCTGGGTACCTTTCCCAGAACTGGCGGAGGGTGCTTAAGGCTATGAGTCGCATAGCGCAATGTTAGTCCCAATTTGGGACTGGGGCAAGTCCCATGTGGTCCGGCTATATGCCTTCAAGCAAGGGCCGCAAGATTGGTCAGGCAGACGGCAATAAAAAAGCCAGACCCGAAGGTCTGGCTTTTTCTTGCCTGCTTGCCGGATCAGTTGTTGACGCGGCTGCGGTATTCGTTCGTGCGGGTGTCGATTTCGATCTTGTCGCCGATGGCGCAGAACAGCGGCACGTTCAGTTCGTAGCCGGTGTTGATCTTGGCGGGCTTGGTCACCTTGCCCGAGGTATCGCCACGCACGGCGGGTTCGGTGTAGGTGATTTCGCGCACGAGCGTCGTGGGCAGTTCAACCGAAATGGCGCGGCCGTCGTAGAAGACCACTTCCACGGGCATCGCTTCTTCCAGGTAGTTCAGGGCGTCGCCCATGCTTTCGGCTTCGATTTCGTACTGGTTGTACTCTTCGTCCATGAAGACGTACATCGGGTCGCCGAAGTAGGAGTAGGTGCACTCCTTGCGGTCGAGCTGGACGACTTCGAACTTTTCGTCGGCCTTGTAGACCGATTCGCTGGCCGAGGCGGTCAACAGGTTCTTGAACTTCAGCTTCACAACAGCGGCGTTACGGCCCGACTTGTTGTATTCGGCTTTCTGGACCACGAGGGGATCCTTGCCGACCATGACCACGTTGCCGACTCGCAATTCCTGAGCGGTTTTCATCGATAAAACTCCGGGGGTGATGGGTGCACTCGCCGTGCTTGCAAAAAGCCGCCGCAGCTATAGCGTCTAGCGGCTTCGTGCACACCCCGGGAGGCGTCATAGTTGAGGCCCGACAAATACAGGGCGCTCGGAAAACTCTCTATTCTAACGTTTCTTGGCCAAGTCTGCGCAAAAATCAGCCAGATTTTCGGCAAGATCCGGTAGCGCGGCCTGGCTTGCGTCCCAGGCCCGCGCGGCGGCGGCCCAGTCCCCCCAGGCGGCTGGCGTCAGGGCGGCAGACAGCGCCGCAGCGGTTGCGCCCGTTTCCGGCTCGTTCCAGGCCCGGATCAGCGTCTGGGCGGTTTCCGGGGCCGGATAGCGCGCCAGCCACGCTTCCAGTTTCTCCAGATGCACGTTTTCGTCCTGGGGATAGATCTGCCAGACCAGCGGGCGCGCGGCCCAGGCGGCGCGGACGAAGGAATCCTCGCCCCGCACGAAATTCAGGTCGCAGCACCACAGCAGACGGTCGAAATCCGGCTGCGCCACGAAGGGCAGCCGGGCCACCGCCGGCGCGCCCGGCGCCGCGCAGGCAGCTTCCAGCCCGGGGGCCACGCCTTCGGGGGCAAGCAGCAGGGTGGGCCGCGGATCCGCCGCCAGAGCCTCGGCCAGCGCCGTTACCGGCGCCGTCGGATAGCAAAACAGGGACACGGTGCGCGCGCCGTCGCGGCGGCGCAACAGCAGGTCCAGTGGCACGCCCAGCGACCGCAGGAAGGCTTCCTGGTCTTGCGGCGATGCCTGCAGGGCGTCGCGCTCGGACGACAGGCCTGGCTCGCGCAGCAGTCCGCCGGTGGCGCTGGTGAAGCCAGGAAAGAAAAAGTGCTTGACCAGCCCGTCCGGCCGCTGCGAGGGCAGGCCGTGGCAGCTTTCCACCCAGGATTCGGCGCTCAGGTATTCCAGGTTGACCCAGGCCGGATGCTCACGCCGCATGCTCTCCAGGAATGCCTCGGGGGGATCGCAGGCGAATGCCTCGATCACCACATCGCGCGCGGCGAGCGCCGGATCCGGGGATTCGGTCCAGTGCACGATGTCGATGCCCGCCAGTTGCTGGCGCGGGCTATCCGTGGCGATCCCGGGCTGGATGCGGGCGAAGCTGGCCAGGTCGTCGACCCACAGGCGCACATCCCAGCCGCGGCCGTGCGCCAACCGGCGCGCCAGCCGCCAGCAGACGCCGATGTCGCCATAGTTGTCGACGACCCGGCAGAAGATGTCCGCTTGCATTGCCGCCTAGTGGAACTTGGCCGGCGAGGCTTCCGCGTCCTCGGGTAGTTCGGCGTGCACCAGTTCGCCCAGCGGATTCGGGAAGTAGGGCGCGCCGCAGTCTTCACAGTACTCGGGAGGCAGCACGCCGGGGATGCGGCGCACTTCAGTGACGCCGTATTCCTTGAGCAGCGCGGCGATCTCGTCCACCACGTCGGGCTGGCCTTCGTCAGCCGGCAGGTCTTCCTCGCGCCCATACAGCGGCCAGACGCAGCCGTAGTACACGTCGTTGCTGCTGCGCGCGGTGAAGCCGATGCGGTACTCGTCGATGCGGCTTTCGCCGCAGCCGGCCACCACCGCGCGCAACTGGGAGGCTTCCAGGCTGACCGCGCCCTCGAGCCAGCTGACCGCTGCACGCAGCGACAGCGGGCGCACGCGCCGGTCGGCTTCACGGTTGCTGACATAGTAGGCGTCGGGCAGCAGGGCTTCGAAACCGCAGCCCGGCAGCAGATTGGCGAGGGTCGGCTGGGCCTGCGCCGCCCATTGTTCCTGGCAGGCATCGCGGCTGGCGTCGGCTTCGCCCAGCTGTTCCTGCCAGCGGAAGATCGGCTCGCCTTCGGGCACCGCGACGGCCGCCACGATGTAGCGCGTATCGGCCAGCATGTTGGCCGTTTCGGTCTCGGTGTTCAAGGCGGGCTTGGCGGTTTCTGCGCCCAGCGCCTGGGTGCCCAGGCGCTGCAGCCATTGCCAGGTTTCGGAGAAGGTGCGCGGCATCTGGTCCACACTGACCAGCACCGGCATCAGCGAGCTGCGGGCCTTGCTGGACAGGACATGCCCATGCAATTGCGCCATCAGGGCCTGTTGCGCGCCGGCGGCGATCGGGCCGGTCGGAATGGCGTAGCGGGTCCAGGCGACGATGGGGGCCACGACCAGCAAAATGTCGTAGTGGACGCCATTTTTCTCGATCTTCATCGATTCGGACAGGGTTTCGGCCTGTTCGATCAGGATCTCGTATGCGCCCACGTCGCTCTGGGCGAGGTGGTCCAGGGCCGCTTCCAGGGGGGCATCCTGCCCCGCCTTCAGCAGCTTCGGAATCGCTACGCCAAGCTGGTTCTCCCAGAACACGTCTTCGAGGCGGCTGCCCGAGCGGTTGAGCGCCTGGGCAAGCGCGACCAGTTTGGCGGCGTCACGGGTGAGGCGGGGAGCGGATTGGCTGCGGGATCGGGCCATAACTTCGGGGAGCGTCCAGTAAGTGTGCAACTGTGTAGTTTAACGCCCGGCGCGGACGGCGGCGCGCACCTCCGGCGGCGGGGCGCAACAACGGCGCCACGGAGTGATTGATGCTAAGTAAGCAACAGATAATGCCGAGTCAAGTGGTTTATTGCTGAGAAGAATCGGCGGAAAATCTAGCCATCTACTCAATATCAGGAGGCACCGCCATGCGTTGGCCTACGCTTTTCGTATCCCATGGATCCCCCATGCTCGCCGTGGAACCCGGACTGACCGGCCCGGCGCTCGCCGCCTGGAGTGCCGAGCAGGGCCGCAAGCCCAAGGGCATCCTGGTGGTCTCGCCGCACTGGATGGGCGAGGGCCTGGCGCTGTCCACCCGCGACCGCCAGGTGGCCTGGCACGATTTCGGCGGCTTTCCGCCGGAACTCTATGAATTGCAGTACACAGCCCCCGGTTCGCCGGAGTTGGCGGCGCGGGTGCAGACCCTGCTGGCCGACTCGGGTATCGCTGCAGACCTGGACCCCCGACGGCCGCTGGACCATGGCGCCTGGGTGCCACTGCGCTACCTCTATCCGGAAGCGGACGTGCCGGTGGTGCAACTGTCCCTGGACATGGGGCGCGACGCGGCTGGCCAACTGGAACTGGGCCGCGCGCTGGCCCGGCTGCGGGACGAAGACATCCTGGTCATCGGCTCCGGTTCGCTGACGCATAACCTGCGCCACGTGCGCATGCCGCAAGACGCGCCCGCGCTGCCTTACGTGCCGGCTTTCCAGCAGTGGTACGCGGACAAGCTGGGCGGCCATGACCTGCCGGCGCTCTTGGATTGGGAGGCCCAGGCGCCGGGCGCGGCGCAGGCCCATCCGCACGACGACCACCTGATGCCCTTGTATGTGGCGCTGGGTGCGGGCGGAGCCGGTTTCCGGCGCCTGACCGACGAAATCTCCTACGGCGCGCTGGCGATGGATGCCTACGAGTTCGCGGACTGATCCCAAGCGCGGCCGCGGCGCCGCGCAGGCCGCAATGAAAATGGCCCGGGAACCTCGCGGTTCCCGGGCCATTGCCTTGCCTGTCAGGAGATCAGGCAGCCAGCAGCTGGCGCAGCACGAAGGGCAGGATGCCGCCGTGCTGGTAGTAGTCCACCTCGATCGGGGTGTCGATGCGCAGCAGCACCGTGACGTCCTGCTTCGATCCGTCCTTGCGGGTGATCGTCAGCGTCACGTCCTGCATCGGCTTGATGCCGTTTTCCAGACCGGAAATGTCGTAGGTTTCCTCGCCGGTGATGCCCAGCGACTGCACGCTGTCCGCGCCCTTGAACTGCAGGGGCAGCACGCCCATGCCGACCAGGTTGCTGCGGTGGATGCGTTCGAAGCTGCGGGTGATCACGGCCTTCACGCCCAGCAGCTGGGTGCCCTTGGCCGCCCAGTCGCGCGACGATCCGGTGCCGTACTCTTCGCCGCCGAACACCACGGTGGGGGTGCCCGCGCCGACGTACTTCATGGCTGCGTCATAGATGGACATCTGTTCGCCGGTGGGCTGGAACAGGGTGTCGCCGCCCTCGAAGCGGCTGCCGTCCGGCAGCGCCGGAATCATGAGGTTCTTGATGCGCACGTTGGCGAAGGTGCCGCGCATCATGATTTCGTGGTTGCCGCGGCGTGAACCGTAGCTGTTGAAGTCGGCCTTCATGACGCCGTTTTCCTTCAGCCACTTGCCCGCGGGCGAGGTCTCCTTGATGGAGCCGGCCGGCGAGATGTGGTCGGTGGTGACCGAGTCGCCGAACACGCCCAGCGCACGGGCGTTCTTGACCGTCGGCATCGCGCCCGGCGTCATGCCGAAGCCGTCAAAGAAGGGCGGCTCGGCGATGTAGGTGGAATCAGGCCAGTTGTACGTGTCGCCGGTCACGCCCTTGATGTTCTCCCAGAGTTGGCCGGGATTGCTCTTGACCTGGCCGTAGTTGGCCTCGAAGGCCTTGGGATCCAGGGCGTACTTCAGCAGCGATTCGATTTCC